>Ga0208587_1000034_pt1 | contig 74685 bp, 57 predicted proteins | sample NGESurdeep092012_7_FD_184472 | JGI IMG/M metagenome (GOLD analysis project Ga0208587, IMG submission 184472) | Arctic peat soil microbial communities from Barrow, Alaska - NGEE Surface sample 210 deep-092012 (SPAdes) | ecosystem: Environmental > Terrestrial > Soil > Wetlands > Peat ...
ACCCGCGCAGCGGGCGCAGGGTTCTCCAGAACGGGAAATACACGCACCTCGGCCGCCGGATCGCGGCGGGCCGTACCTCGCCACCACGCGCCGCGTGAAGCGCGGAGAGACGCCATGTCTCGGTGTATGTGCAGGCGGACCGATCGTCGTCGTCTACCCGGAAGGCGTCTGGTACGCCGGGGTGACGCCTGCGCTGCTCGAGCGGATCGTCGTCGAGCATCTGCGCGACGGGCGCGTGGTGGAAGAGGCGGTGTTCCACCGACTCAAGCTGACACCGGGGTAGCACGAGAGCAGGGCCACTTCAGTGGACCTGCGCTTCAGAGGGCGAACACAGCGGTGGACTTGCCCGTTGCGACGCGCGCGAGCAGACTCCCTACGTGCCTGACGATTCGATTCTCTATTCCCGGCGACTCCCGCACGGTCCGGCCGTGCGCGTGCGACGCACGAGCGATCGGGGGGTTCAGCCGGTGACCGCGGTGCTCGAGGTTGACCGGAGAGCCGGAACGCCCCGCGAGTTCGACGGCGGATTCCCGCCGCCGCTGATGATCGTTGAGGGTGAGACGGAGGCCGAGGTGCTTGCGGCGCTCGAGCCGCAGGCGCGAGACGATCGCATGGTCGCCGGACTCATGCGCGACAAGGGGCTGCGCTAGCGCTCGCCCTTCGCGCGTGGTCGCTCGGCCCGTGCGAGCTCATCTTCGACGGTTCGCAGGATTCGCGGCCAGACGTGCGGGGCGGCGAGCCTGAAGAAGTGCGCGCGCGCATCTGAATCGGCGCGGAGGAACTCCGCGAGGCGCAGCGCGCCCTTGCGAGCGTTGCACCCCCCACACGCCGTCACTAAATTGCCCCCGGAGCGGTCACCACCACGCATGCGCGGCTGCACGTGGTCCACGGTGAGCGCGTCCGGCTCGAATCGCTCGCCGCAGTACACGCACTGGTAGTTGTCGCGCGCGAAGATCTGCTCCCGTCGCAATGAAAAATCTCCCGTCCCGACGCAATCTCTTCGAGGCCGCGCAGCGGTTTCTGCTCGACCCGACCGAGGAGCAGCTCGAGAAAGCCGGAGGCGAGCCTCCGCGTCTTACTTCACAAGCCATCCAACAGGTTCGCATGTCCCGCTCCCGCGATCGCATCCTCGCCAATCTCGACGACATGTATCGCGAAGCGTTCGAGCGCGCGAAGACATCTGGTGATGATTCCCAGATGGCGTCGCTCGACTTCGCATATCGTCGCGAGCAACTGTACTTCGAAATTCTGCTCGACGTGCGGGATGCCGTCGAGCGCCGATAAGGCAACTGCGTTGCGGGCGTACCTCGTACGTTGTACTCGCGTACGAGGATGCGCCGCATGCTATTGGGAGCTGTAGACACATCTGGGCGAGTCGTCCATCATCGTCACACGCCGTTCCGTAGGCGACGGGGAGCGTTTGCGGAGACTGTGCGTCTATAGCTCCCAGTGGGTTGAACGCCATTCCGAGTACCTCAGTACGACGTACGAGTTACGTCGGTAACGACTGAAAACTCGTCGTTATCGTCCGAACATCGACCCTGTCTTCCCCTCCGATGCGCCGGGCTGGGGCCACACGAGCGACGCCCCGATCGACGTGGCGAGCACACCCACCACGATCCCGAGCGAGACCAGAATCGGGATGTGAATCCAGTGATCCGCCAGCATCTTCGCCCCGACGAAGGTCAGGATCACCGCGAGTCCGTACTTGAGCAGGTGGAACTTCGTCACGACGCTCGCGAGCAGGAAGAACAGCGAGCGTAGTCCGAGCACGGCAAAGATGTTCGAGGTGAAGACGAGAAAGGGATCTCGCGTGATGCCGAAAATCGCCGGGATCGAATCGATCGCGAAGATGAGATCCGTCGCCTCGATGAGCACGAGCACGAGCAGCAGCGGCGTCGCATAGCGTCGTCCCTTTTCGACGGCGAAGAAGTGCTTGCCGCGATACTCGGCCGTGACGGGGAGAACGCGCCGCACGAACTTCACCACCGGATTCTGCTCGCCGTCGAACTCCTCGTCCTGCTTCACCACCATGCGGATGCCGGTGATGACGAGCAGCGCGCCGAAGATGTAGATGATCCATTCGAAGCGCGCGAGCAGTGCCGCGCCGACGCCGATGAAGAGGCCGCGCATGATCAGCGCGCCGAGAATGCCCCAGAACAGCACGCCATGCTGGTACTGCGGCGGCACGGCGAAGTACTGGAAGATCAGCACGATCACGAAGATGTTGTCGACGCTGAGCGACTCCTCGATCACGTATCCGGTCAGGAACGTCAGCGCCGACTGATGATCGGCGAACAGGGCGAGTCCGCCGGCGAAGGCCAGCGCGAGGCCGACCCACACCGCCGTCCACGTCAGCGCTTCCTTCGCGCTCACGACGTGTGGCGTGCGGTGGAAGACGCCGAGATCGATCGAGAGCATCGCAAGCACGAAGGCGATGAATCCGAACCAGAACCAGATGTTGGTGGCGATCATTGTCGAGAGGTGCGGTTGCCGGAAAAACGACGAGGCGAGCCACTACGGCACGCTTGGTGTCGTCGTGGTCTCGCCCTAAGGTATGCCTGTGTCCTTCAGGGTGACGCACATGCGCTCATCCGTCAAGCATCTCGATCCGGCCTCTTCCGCGCGCGACGCATTTGTCGCACTCTCACGCATGAAAGAATTCGAGATCCGGAGCGGACGCGCTCACCGAGTCGCGTCGCTCACCCTGTCGCTTCTGCCATTGCTTCCCACTCGCGCCATGACGCAGTCACTCGCGCCCCCCCCCGCTCCTGCTCCCGTCACCGCGCTCGCCATCGTCAACGCGCGCGTGTGGACGGGTGACACACGCCGCCCGTGGGCGGATGCCGTGCTCGTGCGCGGCGAGCGCATCGACGCGGTCGGCTCGAGCGCCGAGGTGAAGAAGCGCGCGGGATCGTCCGTCAAGACGATCGATGCGAAGGGCATGATGCTCACGCCCGGCTTCATCGACGCGCACGTGCACTTCGTCGACGGAGGCTTTGCGCTCTCCTCGGTGCAGCTTCGCGATGCGCCGACGAAGGCGGAGTTCATTCGCCGTATCAAGGCGTTCGCGGCGACGGTGCCACCCGGCACGTGGATCCTCAACGGCGATTGGGATCACACCAATTGGGGCGGCGAGGTCCCCGAGCGCGGTTGGATCGACTCCGTCACGCCGAACAATCCGGTGTGGATCAACAGGCTGGACGGACACATGAATCTCGCGAACTCACTGGCGCTTGCCGCCGCGAAGATCACCCGCGAGAGCAAGGATGTATCCGGCGGCACCATCGTGCGCGATGCCGCCGGCGAGCCGACAGGAATCCTCAAGGACAACGCGCAGGATCTCATGTCCGGTGCGATCCCCAATGCAAGCATGGAGATGAATCTTCGCGCGCTCGATGCCGCCATGTCGTACGTCGCCGAGCGCGGGGTGACGAGCGTGCATCACATGGGCTCGTGGGGTGACCTCGCCGTGTTCCGCCGCGCCCACGACGCGGGCGCGCTGCGAACGCGCATCTCCGCCGCCGTGCCGTTGTCGACGTGGGCGCGCTTGCGCGACGAGGTGAAGGCGCACGGCCGCGGCGACGCGTGGCTCCGGATCGGCGGGCTCAAGGGCTTCGTCGATGGCTCGCTTGGTTCGCACACCGCGGCGATGCTCGAGCCATTCACCGACGCACCGAATGATCGTGGTCTGCTCGTGAACTCGGAGAAGGATCTCCACGACTGGACCGACAGCGCCGACAAGGCGGGCCTGCAGGTCATCGTGCATGCGATCGGTGATCGCGCGATTCGTACGCAGCTCGATATCTACGAGCAGGTGGCGAAAGCGAACGGCGCGCGCGACAGGCGGTTCCGCATCGAGCACGCACAGCACATCGCGCCGGCCGACATCGCGCGCTTCGGAACGCTCGGCGTCATCGCGAGCATGCAGCCGTACCATGCCATCGACGATGGGCGCTGGGCCGACAAGGTGATCGGCCCGGAGCGCGCAAAAGGCACCTATGCCTTCAAGTCGCTGCTCGATCATGGCGCGGTGCTGGCGTTCGGCAGTGACTGGTTCGTCGCACCGCCGACGCCGCTCGTCGGCATCTACGCCGCGGTCACTCGGCGCACACTCGACGACAAACATCCCGACGGCTGGGTGCCCGAACAGAAGATCACGGTAGAGCAGGCACTGCACGCGTACACGACGGGAAGTGCGCGCGCCGGCTTTCAGGAGAAGGAGGTCGGGATGCTCAGGCCCGGCATGCTCGCCGATCTCGTCGTGATCGATCGGGACATCACGCGTGTGAAACCGGAGTCGATTCGCGATGCACGCGTGATGTTGACGATGGTTGGGGGGCGCGTTGTGTTCGACCGCGATGGTGTGGCGCACTGATGCGAATCATCGTGCGCAGCATTCTCACGTCGGTCGGCATCGCGTCTCTCACCGCGGCCTCGTGTGCCGCACCAGGGTCATCGGGAGACGCCGATCCGGCGAGTGACACGGCGGCGGCGCGTGCGCAGCTCGTGCAGCTCGAGGCGGACGCGAAGGCATTGGTGAAGACGGACGGATGCAGCGCGACGAACGAGTGCCGCACGGCGTCCGTCGGTGCGCGAGCCTGCGGCGGCCCGCGACTCTATTTCGTCTACTGCGCCGCGACGACGGATTCCGCCGCGCTCTTCAAGAAGCTCGACCAGCTCAAGGCGGCGGAGATCAAGTTCAATCAGAGCGTGGACGCGATCAGTACCTGTGAATTTCGTATGCCGCCAGCAGTGGTGGCGCAGGGCGGCGGCTGTCGCGCGACCACCACACCCTGAGAAAGAGCATCGGACAAACCGCACACGGCGTCAATAACGCAAGTCACAATGGACTGCCTCGCTGACGCGAATCTCCTGGCAGCGAACGTTACATAAACATGTGAAGCATTGCAGCCCGCGTTGGAGGTGCGAGCACCGACCTACAGCCGGCCGCCAGCTAGTAGCTCGTGATCTCGGCGATCGCCTGCTTGAAGCTCTCCACTTGCGGAAGAATTGCGTCCTCGAGTTGCGGCGCGTATCCGACGAAGGTGTCGCTGCTTGCGACGCGCTTCACCGGCGCATCGAGCCAGGCGAAGCAATCGTCGGCGATGCGGGCGGCGATCTCGGACCCGTAACCCCACGAAATCGAATCTTCGTATCCGATGATGACGCGATTCGTCTTCTTCACGCTCTCATAGACACGCTCTTCGTCCCACGGGGACAAGGAGCGCAGGTCGATCACCTCGGCGCTGATACCGTGCTCTTCCTGCATCTGGTTCGCCGCGGCGAAGGCGCGCTGCACCGTAGCGCCGTACGTCACGATCGTCACGTCGGTCCCTTCGCGCACCGTGCGCGCCTTGCCGAATGGGATCATGAAGTTCGGGCCCGGATACGCGGCCTTGTTGTACGTCTGGCGGTAGAGATGCTTGTGCTCGAGGAAGATGACCGGATCTTCGCAGCGAATGGCCGTGCGGAGCAGGCCGTTCGCGTCGAGAGCGTTGGACGGGCAGATCACCCTCAAGCCCGGGCAGTGCGTGAACAGCGACGCGCCAGTCTGCGAATGGTAGATCGCGCCGCGGATGTAGCCACCGTACGTCACGCGCACGACGACCGGCGACGCGAACACATTGTTCGACCGCCAGCGCATCGTCGCGAGCTCGTCGCGGATCTGCATGTAGGCCGGCCAGATGTAGTCGAAGAACTGAATCTCGACAACAGGCTTGAAGCCCCGCAAGGCCAAGCCGATTGCGCGTCCGACAATTGTCGCTTCGGCCAGGGGCGTGTTGTAGACGCGAGCGCCGCCGAACTCCTTCTGTAGCCCCCACGTCACCTTGAAGACGCCGCCCTTGCCCTTGACCTTGCCGAGGTGCTGCTCGCGCGAGACGTCGGCGACGTCCTGCCCGAAGATGAGCATCTTCGGATTGCGTCGCATCTCGTCCTTCATGCAGGCGTTGAGCAGATCGACCATCGTCGTCTCGTTGCCGGAGAACTGCGGGTCGTCTTCCGTGTCGAACTGCTCGCTCGAGGGATCGACGTCTGGCGAGTAGACGTAATTCTGAACCGTCTCGGGACCGGGCTGCGGCTGCGCGAGCGCATCGTCCGTCGCCGCGAGCACGAGTGCGTCGACCTCCTCGGCGATCTTCGCGAGTTCGGCTTCGGTGGCGTGTCCCTCGGCAACAAGCCATTTGGGAAACTGCGTCACCGGATCGCGGGCCGCGTCGGCTTCGCGCTCGTCGGCGGGGCGGTACATCACCTCGTCGTCGGAGAGCGAGTGCGAGTACGGACGAATGACCTTCGCGTGTACGAGCGCGGGCCCCTTCCGCTGGCGGGCGTAGTCCACGGCCTTCTTCATTGCCTCGTGGCTGGCCAGCAGATCGCAGCCGTCCACTTCCTGGACGTATAGGTCGGGGAACGCCGAGACGAGCTTTGAGATCGATCCGCCTGCGGTATTGACCTCGACCGGGACCGAGATCGCATAGCCGTTGTCCTCGACGAGATAGACGACTGGCAGCTTGAGGTTGGATGCGCTGTTCAGCGACTCCCAGAATTCGCCTTCTGAGGTGGTGCCGTCTCCAGTAGTCACCAGCACGACTTCATCGCCCTGAAACCCGTCGGTAATGTCGAGGAGCTTCGCGCGGAGTGATGCTTCCGCACTGCCGGCCGCCTGGAGGAATTGGGTCCCGGTCGGTGACGACGTCGAGACGATGTTGAAATCCTTGTGTCCCCAGTGGCTCGGCATCTGGCGTCCGCCCGAGCTCGGGTCGATCGCGGCGCCAACCGCCTCGTACAGCATCTCGTTCGCCGTCATGCCGAGCTGCAGGCAGAGCGCGCGATCGCGATAATAGAGATAGAACCAGTCGTAGGCAGGCCTGAGCACCATGCCCGCGGCCGTGAGAATAGCCTCGTGTCCCGCGCCGGAGATCTGGAAGAAGATCTTGTTCTGGCGCTTGAGCTGGATCTCCTTGTCGTCGATGCGGCGCGACAGGAGCATCGTGCGGTACGCGGCGACGAGCTGGTCGCGCGAAAGGCCGGCGGCGCTCTTACGCTCGGCACGGGTTTGAGTGGCCATGCGGGAAAACGGTCTTGGGTGCGGAGAAAGGTGCGACAGCAGAGAAAGATAACTGCACCGCGCGGACCAGAAAGACGCCATGGCGGCCGGCTGGTCTGGAGCATACTCATCTGGCATCCCGTGTGCATTTTCCAGGCGTCGCACTCACCCTGAGAGGATCCATGCCGCCAGCTCCGCAGCCCACCTGCTCGTTCTGTGACCTCATTCATGGCGCGGGCGAGGTCTCGATGTGCTACGAGGACGCCGACGTTGTGGCGTTCATGGACGTGCAGCCGGTGAATGCCGGACATGTGCTGGTCGTACCCCGGAAACATTTCGAAGGGTTCGATGACATTCCCCACGCGCTGGCGATGCACCTGTTCGAGGTCGCGATGGAGATTGTCCCCGTGGTGAAGCAGGTCGCAGGCGCGGACGGCATGAACGTCGTCGTGAACAGTGGCGCCGCCGCGGGGCAGGGCGTGTTTCACTACCACGTGCACGTGATTCCGCGCCGTCCCGATGACGGCTTCGACCTTCCGCTTCCCTTTGCGGGGTCCGAGATGCCGGATCGCACGGTGCTCGACATGCACGCGGCGCGGATCATCGCGGCGTTCCGGGATCCGGTGGCGTCGAAGAAGCGCGGGGAGCGACGCACCGGGGATCGGCGGGCTGGAGTCTGACATTGCTCTTGCGCGATTCTGAACTTCATCGCACTAATACCGCCGCGGAGCTTCGCTCCGCCGCACCCGGAGGCCGATGAGCACTTCGACCCGACATCGGATGATGCAGTGGGCAGTGCGATCGCGCTCGTCGCGACGCATGTGCTGGCCCACCGGTGCGACGCCGACCACGACATACGACACCCCGCGACAGGAAGCTCCTTCCTGCGCGGGGTGTCGTCTTTTCCAGCGAGGTGCAATGCCCGCTCGACACGGTCACCGCGTTCCTCTTTCACGTGCCCCCCGCGGCGTCATGCGCCGCGTGCGGCGCCTACTTCCCGCCCAGCAAAAGCGAGCGATCAAGCTCGCCGCGATGCGCGACTGCGGGCGACGCTGCGTGTACTGCGCCGCGCCGCTCGACTACGAGCACGCCACGCTCGACCACGTGCATCCGCTCGCGAAGGGCGGAGCGCACGCGCCGGGTAACGTCGTCGCGGCATGCCCGCCGTGCAATCGCCTCAAGGCGGACATGCTGCCGGTCGAGTTCTTCATGCGCTATCCCTGGGCCGGGCGCAACTTCATTCATCATGCTCGTGCCGTGCATCGTGCGCTCAAGCGCCAGGCTCGGCGCGCGGTAAGTCTTGCGTTCGCCGGAGGGCAGGCCGCGGCCTGACCGCTTCGAAGCGGTGACTGGGAGTCGGTGAGGCGTCAGGGCGGCTCGCCGGCTCGCATCTCCGACCCTCTCACATCGCCATGCGCCAGAACATTTCGTCAGGTACCAGGTTCGAGCCCATCGTCGGTTACTCGCGCGCGGTTCGCGTTGGAGGCGTCGTGCATGTCTCGGGAACGACGGCGACCGACGCATCGGGAAAGCTCGTCGGCATCGGAGATGCGGCCGCGCAAACACGCCAGACGCTGGAGAACATTCGGCGCGCACTGGAGAAAGCCGGTGCGCGGCTCGAGGATGTCGTTCGCACGAGGATATACGTCACCGACATCAGCCGATGGGAAGCCGTCGGGCGCGTGCACGGCGAATTCTTCGCCGCGATCCTGCCGACCACGTCGATGGTCGAAGTGCGCAGCCTCATCGATCCCGACATGCTGGTGGAGATCGAGGCGGAGGCGATCGTGGCCGACTCTGCGCCGTAAGCTCTGAGTTTCGAGTGGGGGAGTGCTCCAACAGTTCTTGGTCTCAGTTCTCGAGTTAGGCGCTGGTCGTTGTTCCTACTGGAGTAAAGTCATCCCAGCACGGCACACGTTCGATACGAAACGGCGTAACTGAAGACAACCTCAGTTACGCCGTTCGTTTCCCACTGGCCTTATAAGAGTGTGGCTGTACGCCACAGAGGTCTGCGACCAACTCAAGACTGAGTCAACTTCAACTACCAACTGCGAGAAAACTCCCCCACCGTCAACAGTTCAACTCGTTATGGATTGATCGGAAACGGCGCATTTCGGATGACCTGCCCCGGCGTGCGCCATCCACCGCGCGGCTCACGCTGCGTCGACGGACGCGGCGCCTCCGGCCGACCGGCAGCAGCCGGAACCGGCTCGGGCGCGCGCTCCACCTGCGGTACCTCAGCGGGCGCGACTTGCTCCGCGCGTGTCGCCGGCTGCGCCGGAGCAGGCGTGTCGTGCTTCACGCTCTTGACTGGCGCGTGTGTTCCGTGGAACGCGCTCGGAGCGCGGGAGACGGCCGGTGCCTTGGGCGTCGGCGTCGGGCTTTGTGTGCGCTCCCCCGCGGACACGACGTCGAGCCGTGGCGAGGAGGCCCCGGCGAGCTGTACGTCACCGCCGTCAACCTTGGCGAGATCCTGTTTCAGATCATCGGACAACGCAGGCTGTTCCGACGAGCGCGAGCACGCAGCCAAAGTGACAAGAGCGAGCGTGCTGATCGAGAGCCGCAGGATGTTTCGCATGGAGTGTATACCCCGAAGATGCAGAAGGAGCGCCGGCGAACGCGGCCAGGAGCGGCAAATTCCCTCTGACAAGGGTCGCGCATCCGGCCGCACATTAATACCCCGGGTCTGGCTGCTTGTTTCGGTCGAAGCCGTAGGGTCCACAGACGCGGTCGCTGACTGCTCTGCTCGCTGAGGCTCATTGCTGGCTCGCGACCGACGTCGTCACCTCGGCGACGATATCGCGCGAGGGATCGGCGTATTCGTCGGCGTGCTTGATGAGTAGCCACTGTGGACGTCCCGGGCGGTTCATGCGCACGAGCACCCATGAGCCCTGAAGCCGCTTGCCGCGTAGCGTGATCTTCAGGTCGCCGTCGCGATATCCCTCGCGCAGCGACTCCACCCCACCACCATCCTCGGCCTCATACGTTCCGCGATCCCAGAGCATGACCGTCCCGCCGCCATACTCGCCCTGGGGAATCGTCCCCTCGAAGGTGTTGTACGAGATGGGATGATCCTCCACCTCCATCGCGAGCCGCTTCACGGACGGATCGAGGCTCGGCCCCTTCGGCACCGCCCACGACTTCATGACTCCGTCGAGCTCGAGGCGGAAGTCGAAGTGCAGGTGACTGGCCGCGTGCTTCTGAACGACGAAGTGAAGTGCTTTCCCCTTGGCGCGTGGGACCTTTGTTTTCGCCGCGCTCTTCTTCGCTCCCGCACGCTTGGTCGTCTTCTTGGCAGGCATACCGGCGGCAACGTGCGAAGACCATGCCCATAAAGTCCTGTCCGACTGTCTGACCGTCCGACCGTCCGACGGGTCTAATAGTCCACTGGCCTCAGATAGCTCTCCCCGATTGTAGACGAGCTCATCATCGCGACTGTCGGGAGTCGCCGCTTCCAGTGCGTGCTCGCCAGCCGCTTCCTGACGAGCGCGACCTCCGCCGCATCGAAGCCGCGCGCGATGAGATCTGACTCGCTGTATCCGCTCAGCATCCAGTTGAGCAGCTCGTCCGCTTTCGCATAGCTGATCCCGAAGTCGCCCTCATCCGTCTGACCGACGACGAGATCCGCCGAGGGCGCCTTGCCGACGATGACGTCTGGCACACCGAGATGCTTCGCCAACGCCCAGACCTGCGTCTTGAAGAGATCGCCGAGCGGATTGATCGGTGGCGAATCGTCGGCGTGCCAGGTGAAGTAGCCGAACAGCCGCTCCGTCTTGTTGGCTGTGCCGAGCGGAATGGCGTGATGCTTCGCCGAGAGATCGAACAGGGCGATCATGCGCGTCCGCGCCATCACGTTGCCGCGTCGTGCCGCGTCGGCTTCCGGCTCGCTCGAGAGATATCCATCGACCGCTGCGCTGATGTCGAGCGTTCGCGACTCGATGCCCAGGGCGTCGATCACGAGCTGTGCATGCGCGAGACTCTCGGGACTCGAAGTGCGGTAGGGCAGACGAACACCGATCACTTGCTCCGCACCGAGGGCGCGCGCGGCAAGGTAGGCGGTGACGGCCGAGTCCACGCCGCCCGAGACGCCGACGACCGCGCGCTCGAAGCCGCGGTGCTGCATCTCATCGCGCAGAAAGCGAACGAGCCAGCTCTCGGCGAGCGCCGCATCGATCTCGAGCGTTGGAGGGCCGCCCGACGACTCATCGTGTACCACCGTGATCGCCGGCGCGGGAGTTTTCGAGCCGGTGCCGCGACGCTGACGAGATGACGCCGCCGCGTCGCTGGACGTCGCGGCGATCTCCGCCATGCCGTCGTAGCTGAGGAGGTAGGGCAATCCGGCATCGACCTTGGCCATCGCGTCGCGCAGATGCGGCACCATCGTCTCCAGGTCCGCGATGAGTGGCATGTCGGCGCGCGCGCGCGTCACGTCGTCGAGATCGACGCGAGCCACGACGAGCGCTTCCTCCCAGAGCGGACCGCGTGTGCGCACCTCGCCTTTCGGGCCGGCCAACATCGCACTGCCGGGAAAGAGCTTTCCTCCCTCGCTTCCCACGAGATGAATCAATGCCACGTAGAGGCCGTGCTCGTCGGCCATGTCACGAGCGAGACGCTCCCACCGCGACACGCTCGCCGGTCCGGGCACGTCGTCCGGCTTCGGCCACGCGCCCCTTGCCGGTGGCGCGGTGGGCACGATGATGAGCTGCGCACCGTCGAGCGCGGCAATCGTTCCCGTCATGGAGTGCCAGACGTCCTCACACACCAGCATCGCGGCGCGACCCCAGGGCGTGTCGAAGGCGCGGATCTCTCGCCCGCGCTCGACGAAACGTTCCTCGTCGAACAATCCGTAGGTGGGGAGGAACACCTTGCGGTGCACATGCCGCACGAGCGGGATCGTCTCGCCGAGCGAGACGTACATCGCGCTGTTGTACAGCTTGTTGCGCCACACCTCGTAGAAGCCGACGCAGACGTCGATCGCCGGACCGTTGCCGTACGTGCGATGCAGATCGGCCGCGAGCTGCCCGGCTGTAACCGCATGCTCGCGCACGCCGCCCTCGAGGAAATACCCGCTCAGCGCGGTTTCGGGAAAGCAGACGAGCTGCGGTCGCGGATCGAGCGCCGATGCCTGCGCGAGAAACTCACCGATGCGGGAGAGATTCCCCGCGTAGTCGCCCTTCCGCGGCTGGAACTGTGCGAGGGCAAGCGTGATGAAGTTGGCCATTGCGTGGATAATCGCGCCGGGGAGGAATCGCGGCAACGGCAAGCGTGCTTTGCTCGCGCAACCTGGCCGTTCGGAGAGTGTATCTTTTCCCCATGTACCGTCTCTTGCTTGCCTTCGTTTTCCTCGCTGGGCCGCTCGGCGCGCAGACACCATCGCAGACGCCCTCGACCGGGCCTGTCTGGCAGATCGTCCCGCAGCTGCAGTCGTCGCTCGTCTTCGCCCGCGACGGCGCGTACATCGGAGAGATTGGCAAGGAGTCGCGCACCAGCGTGCAAATTCGGACGCTGCCGAAGTACGTCGGCCAGGCGTTCGTCGCAGTCGAAGACCAGCGCTTCTACCAGCACGACGGCGTCGATCTCATCGGTGTCGTCGGCGCGATCAAGGGCAAGCTGTTCGAGAAGATCACCGGCGACCATCGCGGCGGCGCGAGCACGATCACGCAGCAGCTCGTGGGAAATATGCACGCGGATCAGATAGACCGTCGCGACCTGAGCATCGGGCGCAAGTTTCACGAGCAGCAGGCGGCGCGCGAGATGGAGCGGCACTACTCGAAGGAGCAGATCCTCGAGGCCTACATCAATCAGATCAACTTCGGGCACGGGTGGTACGGCGTGGAGTCGGCCGCACGCCACTACTTTGGCAAGAGCGCTGCTCGCCTCTCGTTGGCCGAAGCCGCGACGCTCGCTACGCTGCCGAAGTCGCCGGTGGGCTACGATCCGGCGCGCTTCCCGGACAAGGCGAAGGCGCGTCGCGATCTCATCCTCGGGCTGATGGCGGGGCAGGGGCTCATCACGGCAGCCGACGCCGATCGCGCACGCCGGGAGCCAGTGGTGACCGCGCCGAATTCGGGAGCGGCGGCGCCCTCCCAGTATTTCGTCGACGCCGCGCGGCAGGTTGCCGAGCGCGCGGGAGTGAATGTGGCGGCCGGAGGGTATCGCGTGTACACGACCGCCGATCCGGCGCTTCAGCGCGCCGCGGTGCAGGCGCTGGTCGAGGGAACCGCGAACGTCGAGCAGCGAAAGGATTTCCGGCATCGCTCCTGGGCGTCGGCGAAAGGCGTGGGCGATCTGCTCGAGGGCGCCGTGGTTGCGATCGAGCCCTCCACCGGCGACGTGAAGGCGCTCGTGGGCGGGCGCAACTACGCGTTGGCGCCCTTCAACCGTGCGACGCGCGCCATGCGGCAGCCCGGGAGTTCGTTCAAGCCGTTCGTGTACGCGAAGGCGCTCGAGGACAGCCTCAGCGCGGCGACGATCGTCCCCGATACCGCGCTATCGATTCCGATGCCCGACGGCAGCGTATACAGCCCGGACAATTCCGACAACAAGTTTCTCGGGGCGATCACGCTTCGCGAAGCGCTCACGCACTCGAGGAACGCCGTGGCCGTGCAGCTCGCGCTGCGCGTCGGGCTCGACTCCATGGCGGAATTCGCGCGTCGTGCCGGTATCACGACGCCTATCGCGCCGGTGCCGGCCAGCGCTCTCGGCGCATCCGTCGTTCGGCCGCTCGATTACGTGGCGGCGTATGCGGTGTGGGCGAACCTCGGTAGCACCGTGGAGCCGCGCATCGTCACGCGCATCGAGGATGTGACGGGCCGCGTCGTGTACCAGCAGTCGCCTGCACTGGCGCAATCGGTGATCGATCCGCGCATCGCGTTCATCGTGCGCGACATGATGCGCGACGCCGCCGAGCGAGGCACCGGCATGGCTGCGCGAAAGGCGGTTCCCGCGTCGATTCCGGTCGCGGGAAAGACGGGTACGACGAACGACAATGTGGACGTGTGGTTCATGGGGATGACGCCCGACCTCGTCGCGGGCGTCTGGCTCGGCTTCGACCGGCCGGAGATGATCACACCGGGCGCCGCCGGTGGCTCACTTGCCGCGCCGATCTGGGGGGCGATGATGGCGCGGTACTACGCGGGCCGGCCAGCGCCGGCAGCGTGGACGCCGCCAGTCGGGCTGGTGACGGCGGAGCTCGACCGGGCGACCGGGTTGCTCGCCGATGCGGCAACGCCGGCGGAGCGAAGATACACGGAGTATTTCGTGCCGGGGACGGAGCCGGAGCCGTTGCGCAGCGTGCCGTGGAAGACCGCGGTATTCGGCGCGGTCGTTCCGTAACCGCGAGCAATCCGCCACCAAAAAGCAACGCCCCGTCCGGGAAACCGGACGGGGCGTTGCAGTTTTTTTTCGAGGTGGACTAGTTCAGCTCGTCAGTGACGACCAGCCAGTCCGACTCGCCGTTTAGCGGCCGAGCTTGACGACGTTCTCAGCGGCCGGGCCCTTTGCGCCCTGAACCACGTCGAACTCAACAGCCTCACCCTCAGCGAGGGACTTGAAGCCGTGTCCCTGAATGGCGGAGTGATGCACGAAGCAATCCTTCTCGCCGTTCGCGGGGGTGATGAAGCCAAAGCCCTTCGTGTCGTTGAACCACTTCACGGTGCCGGTCGTACGCATAGCTGAACTCCTCAATGATGTTTGTACCCGGTGCACGATTTCTATCGTACGACCGGCTACATGTTGAACGTGAACGGCACCCTCACGCGGGGGCTCGCCCTGCAGATACGGCACTGTACCGCATAAACAGCGACGCGGGCGAAAAAAAAGGGACCCGCGAAGAGCAGGCCCCAAATCCGTCGGAACTAGGTCCCGTGCCGAAGCACGGGTGCGTCGCTAAAACGGATAGTAACACATCCCGGAGCCAATGGCAATACTGAGATGTCGTCGTCTAAACGGAGGCCTCCGCCGGCTCCATGATCGTTGGCTTCACCGTGGGCGCCATGCCGTTCGGCGCCGGCAGCAGCGCAATCGCGAACGCCTCATCCAGCGTGCTGACCGGATGGAACGTGAGCTGATTGCGCACCTCCTCCGGAATGTCCTCCATGTCCGCCTCGTTGTCCTTCGGCAGGATGATGGTCGTGATCCCGGCGCGGTGCGCGCCGAGCACCTTCTCCTTCAGTCCGCCGATCGGCAGCACGCGTCCGCGCAGCGTCGACTCGCCCGTCATCGCGACTTCGCGTCGCACCGGACGTCCCGACATCGCGCTCACCAATGCAACCGAGATGGCGACGCCAGCACTCGGCCCGTCCTTCGGAATCGCACCCGCCGGCACGTGAACGTGCACCTCGATCGAGCCCAGGCGGTCTTCAGGGATCTTGAGCGCAGACGCATGCGTCGCCGCATAGGTGAGCGCTGCCCGCGCGCTCTCCTTCATGACGTCGCCCAGCTGGCCGGTGAGAATGAGTGAGACGTTCCCCCACCCGCTCACCTGCACCTTCTGGTCGTCGCCGTCCGAGGAGCGCTGCGCCCCGTGCAGGCGGCGAATCGCCGCTTCGACGAACATGATGTCGCCGCCCATCGGGGTGTAGTACATCCCCGCCGCGACGCCGATCTCGTCCTCCTCGTTCGCGTGCTCGGGATGCACGCGCGGACGCCCGAGCAGCTCGCGCACGTCCTCCACACTGATGACGAAGTCGTCCGTCTCACCCGACGCGAGCTTGCGCGCCACCTTGCGCGCGACGGCGCCAACCTGGCGCTCGAGCTGACGCACGCCGCTCTCGCGCGTGTACTTGCTCACGATGCTCATCACGGCGTCGTCGGTGAAGACGACGTTCTTGCTCTTGAGGCCCGAGTCCTCGAGCTGGCGCGGAATGAGATACTTCTTCGCGATCTCGGCCTTTTCCCGCTCCGTGTAGCCCGCGAACTCCACGACCTCCATGCGGTCGAGCAGCGGTCCCGGAATGTTCTGAATGAAGTTCGACGTCGCGATGAACAGCACCTCGCTCAGGTCGAAGGGAATGCCGAGATAGTGATCGGTGAAGCTGTCGTTCTGTGCCGGATCGAGCACCTCGAGCAGCCCGCTCGCCGGATCGCCCTGGAATCCTTGCCCAAGCTTGTCCACTTCGTCGAGCAGGAAGACGGGGTTGCGCGTCTTCGCCTGCTTGAGCCCCTGAATGATTCGACCCGGCATCGCGCCGACATACGTGCGGCGATGGCCGCGGATATCGGCCTCGTCGCGGATTCCGCCGAGTGAGGCGCGCACGTACTCGCGCCCGAGCGAGCGGGCGATCGACTTCGCAATCGACGTCTTGCCAACGCCGGGCGGCCCAGAGAACAACAGGATCGGCCCCTTTGCCATGACGCGGGCTTTCGCCTCCTTCTTGTCGGTGACGGCGCGGTGCTCGTCGGTCACCCCGAGGATCGGCGTCGCGTTGTCCTTGTCGACCTTGAAGCTCTCGATCGGCACTTCGCCCGCCCGCTCGACCTCGTTCGCCATCTCCTGGGCCCGCAACTGACGCACGGCCAGAAACTCGAGCACCCGGTCCTTCACGTCGGGGAGGCCGAAGTGATCTTCGTCGAGCACTTGCTGTGCCCGCTTGAGATCGAGGTTGTCGTCAGAACGGGTGTTCCACGGCAGCTCGGCGATCCACTCCAGATAGGTGCGGATGACCTGCGCTTCCATGGACTCGCGTCCTGCGCGCTCGAGCCGGCCGAGCTCACGCTCCACCTCGGCGCGCGCCACGGGCGGGAGCTCGAGCTTGTCGAGCTTTTGACGCAGCTCGCTGATCTCCTTGCTCTGGTCGTCGTCGCCGAGCTCCTTCTGGATGGCCTTCATCTGCTCGCGCAGGTACATCTCGCGTTGGCGTTCGCCGAGCTCCTCCTGGACCTGCGACTTGATCTCCTCCTGCATCTCGATCATGCCGATCTGTCGCTGCACGTGCACGAGCACACGGCGCAGGCGGTCTTCGACCGAGAGATTCTCGAGCAGTCCCTGGCGTTCGGGCACGGGTAGCTCGATGTAGCCGGCGACGAGATCGGCGAACCGTCCGGCGTCGGTCACAGCGTCGAGCACCTGGTGCACGACTTCTTCGGGGAGACCTCGTCGTTCGCCCAACTCGGCGGCGCGCTCGCGAATCTCCTTGTACAGTGCGACGAAGGCGGCATCGTCCTCGTTGAGGGGCTTCTGCTCCTCGAGCGGGGTGAGGACGGCGCTGAGATAGTTATCTGACGGATTGGTGACGTACTGAAGGGCAGTCGCGCGCTGCTCGCCCTGGAGAAGCAGCTGCACGCCGCCCAGACCGCGCTGGATCTGTCCGATCCGCGCGATCACGCCCATCGAGTAGAGGATTTCGGGCGTCGGCTCGTCGGTGTTGTCGCGCTGCGCCACGGCGAACACCAGCCGGTCGCCCTTGAGAGCGGCCTCGATGGCGCGCAGGGTGCCGGGCCGGCCGGCGGATATGGGGGCCGTGAGGCCGGGGAAGATGACCGTCCCCCGGAGAGGGAGAACAGGAAGCGTTTGACGCTGACCCATGATGGTTCCTGGTGAAGTAGTGTGGCCAGGGACTGGATATTACGTACCACGCCGTCCCGGAAGCCAAGACTGGCGGAAAGGGCACACTTCATTCCATGCCAGGTACGACAGTGCGGCAGAGTTTGACACTTCTCACGGCCATCGTGACGTAGTGTCCCTGCCGCTGTGGCGGTTATCCTTTCCAGCGCCGTTCCGCTGTGCTACAATGTCCTCTTCCAGCCTTACCCTGCCTACCCGTCGTCGCTTGCCCGACCCGCTCGCCACTGCTGCGGATGACGAGCTTCGCGCTCATGTAGAGCGCGCGCTAACCGCCCACTACGAGCTCGACTGCGAGATCGGACGGGGAGGCATGGGCATTGTGTATCGTGCCCGTGACCGGCGTCTCAAGCGCCAGGTTGCGATCAAGCTTCTGCCTCCCGAGCTCGCCTTCAGAAGCGAGATCAAGTCGCGTTTCCTCCGAGAGGCGGAGACCGCAGCGCAACTGTCGCATCCGAACATCGTTCCGATTTATACCGTTGACGAGCAAGCTGGATTGGTCTTCTTCGTCATGGCGTATATCAGCGGCGACAACCTCGCCAAGCGGCTGCACGAGCGCGGCGTCCTCACCACTGACGAGACGCGCAAGATCATGCGCGACGTCGGCGACGCACTGGCCTACGCCCACGAGTGCGGCGTCGTCCACCGCGACATCAAGCCCGACAACATTCTGCTCGACGCGGTGACCGGCCGGCCGATGGTCACCGACTTCGGAATTGCGCGCGCCATGGATAGCGGTGGGGACAGCCGTCTCACTGTGACGGGAATGGCCATCGGTACGCCGGCCTACATGTCGCCCGAGCAGGCAGCGGGCGAGCGGGATATCGACGGGCGGAGCGATCTGTATTCGCTCGGCATCCTCGGCTATCAGATGCTCACCGGCGAACCGCCGTTCATCGCCAGCAGCACGCCGGCGATGCTCGTGAAGCACATCTCTGAGATTCCGATTCCGGTTCAGCAGCGCCGCAGCGACGTCCCCACCGATCTGGCGCGGTCGGTGATGGTGCTGTTGGAGAAGGATCCCGCGGACCGATTCCTCACGGCGTCCGCACTTGTCGCGGCCCTGGATGCGCGCGAAGCGCCCGCGACGCGCGCTCCCGAGCCACCGCTCCTGGCGTCCACCGAGGCGCCGCGTCCAGGCAGCTACCCGATGCCTCCGGCCGTTCGCCTGTCCTATGCGCCGATGTCGTACCCGCAGAGCGGTCGCGGAGCAGCGCAGCACCATCATCCGTCTGTTGACGATCTGCGCCGCTGGGAAGCGCCGCCAGTCGTCGCGTTCCGCCGGAAGATTGTGCCGTATCTGTACGTCAACGGCGTGATCGTGCTGTTCGCCGTGGTCGGCCGCAACAGTTTCTTCCCGCTCACGGTGCTGTGGAGCATCTACATCGCGTTCAAGTACGCGAAGCTTTATAGCGAAGGGTACGATTGGCGCGATGTCTTCCATCAGCCGCGTGACCGCGAGGTGATGGAAATGATTGAAGCGGCCGCCGAGTGGATGCGCGCGGTCTTCGATCCGGCCGTACGTGCCCGGCTTCGCGCCAATCGCGAGCAGCGCAAGCTCGCGGCGCGCATGTCGCCGCCGGTCGTTGGCGGCGCGAGCGCGGGTCCATCGTACTCGGCCGCGATCATGGACGGACCGCTCTCCGATCGCGTACGACAGGCCTTCTCCGATCGCGACGAGATCTTCCGGCGGATGGATTCGCTCGGCAGCGCGCTGCCGAGCAGTGAGCGCGAGGAGGTGTCGCGCTCGGCCATGGCGCTTGCCGACAAGGTGCAGTCGCTCGCGATGGCGCTCGAAGAGACCTCGCGCATGGACGTCTCGTCGGCGCGCGAACAGCTCGAGGCCGAGATCAGCACGCTCGAGGACGCGGCGAATCCTCTCGAGCGCGGAAGCGAAGATCGCGTGCGCCGGCTCGCGTATCTCAAGCGGCAGCGGCGCGCGCTGGTCGATGCCGACCAACGGCGTCAGAGTCTCGCCGGCAAGATGGAGACGTGTGCGCTCGCTCTGCAGAACATGCGCTTCGACCTGATGCGGCTTGGAGCCAGCCCGCAGATGCATCAGCACATCACCGGACTGGCGAATCAGGCGATGCGTATTGCCGATAACGTCGACGAGGCGCTGTTCGTCGCCGACGAGATGGGACGCCTCGGCCGCGCGACGTCCAACCCCAGGCGCGCGTCGGAGCGAGGGTGAACGATCCACTGCTCGACCGCTTGCTGGTCGCGGTCGGGACGCAGTATCTCGTCGACGCGGAGATCGGGCGGGGCGGGATGGCGGTCGTGTATCGCGCGACCGATCTGCGTCTGAATCGCCGTGTCGCGATCAAGGTGCTCCCGCCGGAACTCGCCTTCAACGCGGATGTGCGCGAGCGCTTTCTGCGCGAGGCGCAGACCGCGGCGCAACTCTCCCACCCCAGCATCGTCCCGATCTACACCGTGGACGAGCGAGAAGGCATCGTCTACTTCGTCATGGCGCTCGTTGACGGAGAGAGCCTCGCGGAGCGTCTGGTGCGCGAGCCACGGCTGCCGATCAGCGAAGCGCGGCGGCTGCTCGCGGGTGTGGCCGATGCGCTGGCATATGCGCACTCGCAAGGCGTCGTGCATCGCGACGTGAAGCCGGACAACATCATGCTCGATCGGGCGACGGGCCGTCCGATGGTGACGGATTTCGGCATCGCGCGCGCCGCGCAGGGCGACACGCGGCTCACCGTCACCGGCGTCGCGATCGGCACGCCGGCGTACATGTCGCCCGAGCAGGCGCTCGGCGAACGCGAGCTTGATGGCCGGAGCGACATCTATTCGCTCGGCGTGATCGGCTATCAACTGCTTGCCGGCGAAACGCCGTTCAAGGCATCGAACACGCCGGCGATGCTCATGAAGCACGTGTCGGAGACGCCGCGTCCACTCGCGATGCTGCGGCCTGATACGCCGGCCGGGCTCGCGCACGCGATCGCGCGCGCGCTTGCGAAGAAACACGAGGAGCGTTGGCCCGATGCGGCCGCGTTCCGCGAAGCCATTCTCGATACGCGCGCCGCACCACCTTCTGCGAAGCCCTGGCCGGGCTCGGCACCAGCCGCCGACCCTGCGCCTCCGCGCTACAACGAGACACCGCCGCTGCTGCCGCGGAATGATCGGCTGTACGTGGAGCCGACGCGTCCGGCGGCATTGAGCTGGACTCCGCCGATGCCTCCCATGCCTCCGATGCCGGCGGCACCGGTGTGGGGGAGCAGGTCCGATTGGCGCGAGTGGAAGAAGGCGAGAAAGCGCTGGGAGATCGAGCAGCGCCGTCGCAATCGCGCCGTCGGGATGGAGGACGACGAGCACGAGTACGCCGGACTGACCGTCGATGAGCAGTTGGTCCGCTTCCGCCGGAAGACGATCGGCACGCTTGCAACCATTAGCTTCCTCGCCGCGGTGAATCTGCTCACGTCGCCGCATTTCATGTGGTTTCTCTTTCCAAGCGCGTTCATGGTGCTCGGCATCATGCGGCGCGCGGGAAAGCTCTGGGCCGACGGCGCGCCGATTGGCCGTTTCTTCTCGCGCGGCAACGCCGGCGTCGCAGGCGGCAAGGCGCCCCCGCCGAGTACGCCGCGGGTGTCGATCGCGGAGGCGGCGCTGCGACTCGCGCCGGCGGACGTGCTCGACGGCACCTACGGAGAAATGGTGCGGCGCGCGGCGGCCGATCACGTCGCCGTGCGCGACACGCTCGCACGGCTGCCGGAATCGGAGCGCGGCATGATTCCCGACGTCGCGCCAACCGTCGATGCGCTGGCTGAGCGAGTTGGCGCTCTCGCGACGACGCTGCAACGGCTCGACGCCGATGTTGGAAGTGCGTCGGTGCAGTCGCTCGAAGCCAGGCTCGCCGCACTCGAGGCGGAAACGCGCGGCTCGGCGACGCCCGAGCAGGAACGACGCATCGCGCTGCTCGAGCGGCAGCGCGCATCGATTGGTGAGCTCGCGGAACGGCGTTCGGTGCTCGCATCGCAGCTCGAGAGCGCGGGACTCGCGCTACAGAATCTGCGGCTGGATCTGCTGAAGCTGCGCTCGTCCGGACTCGAGAGCGCGATGTCGGACGTAACGAGCGCAACCCAGGAAGCGAGAGCGTTGTCGCGCGAGATTGGCAATGCTGTCGATGCGGTCAGAGAAGTTCGGAGGCTGTAAGCCGCCTCGGGACGTTTGTCGGTTAGTACTCCCGCCGACGCTATCTTGGTGAATGCGTGCCTCCCGCATCAACTTTCTCGCCTTCGCCCTGCTCGCGGCGCTCGCCACGCCTGTCGCTCGACGAGCTGTCGCGCAGGACAGCGCGACGGCTCGATCGCCGATGCCAGCCCCTTCCGTTCTCCGCGGGCTGTACGTCAATCGCTGGGCGGTACTCGGCCAACGGATGTGGGAGCTGATCGACGTCGCGCGCAAGACGGAGGTGAATGCCCTCGTCCTCGACGTGAAGGATGATCGCGGATATGTACTCTATCGTTCGTCCGTTCCGCTCGCGCGCGAGATTGGCGCCGATACGACCACGCCGGTTTCGGCGACGCGAATTCGGGCGATCCTCGACACGATGCGAGCCAATGGGATCTTTCCCATCGCTCGCATCGTGGTGGCGAAGGATCCGATCCTTGCAGACGCGAAGCACGAGTGGGCGGTGCAGCGGCGCACGGACGGGAAGCCATGGCTCGACAAGGATGGAAAGCCCTGGCTGGATCCGCATCAGCGTGGCGTGTGGCGCTACGCCGCCGACCTCGCTGCCGAGGCGGTGGGTTTGGGATTCAGCGAAGTGCAGTTCGACTACGTGCGCTTTCCCGACGAGCAGCGGCTCTTGCGCGAGTCGCGCTCCCCGCTCGCGAAGGGACGTAAGCGCGATCAGGTGATTCGTGAGCAGCTCGGATATCTCAGAGAACGAGTCGCGCCACTCGGGGTGCCGATGGCGATCGACGTCTTCGGGCTCACTACGACCGACTCCACCGACATGGGAATCGGACAGCGTTGGGAGCAGTTCGCCGACCACGCAGACGTCGTGCTTCCAATGACGTATCCGTCGCACTACACGAGCGGCATGTATGGCCTCGCCAATCCCTACGCCTCACCGTACGCGACGATCGATCACGCGCTCCGCGACGCGAAGGCGCGCAACGCGAACGTCGCGCACCCTCCCCAGATCGTGCCTTGGTATCAGGACTTCACCCTCGGCGCTCCGCATTACGGCGTGGCGCAGATCCGCGCGCAGATGCAGGCGGGTTACGACAATGGCGTGCGAAGCTGGATTCTGTGGAATCCGGGGAGCAAGTACACGGTGGCGGCGTTGCGGCCGGAGATCCTGAGCGCGGAAGAGGAAGCGGGTTCGGCGAAGAAGCGCTAGGCGAGGTGCGGCGAGCGCCTTTCGGTAGTGAGCAGCCTTCCCAGAATGTCAGCCACCTCTCGCGGCTCTTCTTCCGGCGTGAAGTGCCTCGCGCCCGAGAGCACGTCGATCGTTGCGTTGGGAATTGCCCCGACCAAGCGCTTTCCGAGCGACATCGAAAGAAATGGATCGTGAGATCCCCAGATCACCGCGGTGGGGACGGCAATCTCACCGAGCCGCGCGCCGAGTGCTTCCGTCTCGCGCGCGTCGAGCGCGGCGAGGTGATCGAGAAACACCTTGCGACCCTCGTCGCTATTGAATGGCCGTTGATACTTGTCAATCGAGTGCGTGGCGTGCGTGGTGTCGTAGTAACCGCGCTCGAGGCCGGCGCGCACGATCGGCAGCAGCCAATTCGTCGGCAGGTGCCGCACGAGCGGGAGAAAGAAACGCGCGATGCGAACGTCACGCGTTGGCCAGCCGCTGAACGCGACGCTGTCGATGAGCGCCAATCGCGACACGCGCGCCGGCCAGTGCGTCGCGAGTGACTGCGCGATGCCACCGCCGACGTCATGGCCGACGATGCACGCGCTCGCGATCCCCAGTGCGTCGAGCAGCCCGACGACGCGCTCGGCGTGCGCGTGCAGAGTCAGTGAGCGGCCGCCCGGCGGATCGCTGCGGCCGTAGCCGAGCAGATCGACGACGACGAGACGATGGCCCGCGGGCATCTGCGCCACGACGTCGCTCCAGAGATGACCCGAGGTGGGGAATCCGTGCAGGAAGACGACGGGCTCGCCGGCGCCGCGTGTGCCGGCCGCGTAGTAGTAGAGACGCGCGCCATGCACATCGACGAACTCACCGCGCACGAGCGCGCGGTCGAAAGGAAGGACGAGCTGTTCTCATGGGGCAAGATGCGACGACGACGCGCGCGTGGACAAGCGACGTGAAGCTTGCCGGAACGGAAAAGGGTGGCGACGCATCGCGTCGCCACCCTTTTCATCATGCTCAGCTTTCCGTGCGAATCAGATCGCGGGCGGGTTCGCCTTAGCGATTGAATCCGCGCGCGCCTTCATCGCGGCTTGGTTCTTGTCCCACACGACCTGCTGCTCTGCCGACAGAATTGCGCGCATCTCAGGCGCCATCTTGGCGGTCAACTCGGCTCTCTTCTTCATTGCCGCGGGGCGATCGGTCGCCATGAGAGCGCGAATCGCCTGAGTTTCCGCTGCGTACTTCGCGGTGATCTCGGCCATCTTCGCCCTCTGATCGGCGCTCAACGTGCTGTCGATGCCGGCCATTGCCATATTGCCACCGCGCCCGCCACCGCGACCACCCTGCGCGCCGGCAACTGTACTACCCAGCACGAGCGCGAGGCCGAGCACCGCAATGCGAATTCCCTTCATAGTGAAACCTCTGGTAAATGATTGACGTACACAGTTTCCTAAGTCTTTACTCGCCTGCAACTTACGCTTTCCCCTCTAGCGGGCGCGAACGAAGGTGCTATGCTTACCTGCCCTTTCTCAAGGCGTTCCGCCCGGCGCCGCCATGCGACTCTGGTTTGACCGCTAGCTCCGCGAACCTCACGTGACCCTGCCGTCGCCTTCCAGCACCCCCGCCGCAACTCCCGCTGCTTCGTCGCCGATTCCTGCCGCGCCTCCCGCGCCGGTGGCTTCCGCGCCGCAACCACCGCCGAGTCGCGTGCGCTTCCCACTTGATTGGCTGCTTGCTCACGCAGCGCCGCCGATTCGCTACCGGGCCATGACCGAAGTGGCGCGAATCTCCGCGGCGGATGCCGAAAAAGTAGCCGCACTACCCTTTACGCACCGACCGGCTTTGCTGTTGGCTGTCCAGCAAGCGCCGGACGGGACGTGGGGAGGCGGTATGCTCTCCGTCCCTTCCGCGCGCGCCGAGCACTTCGAGGGCGTCGGGACGATCCCTGCGGTAAGACGATTGATCGAGTACGGGTGGAACAAGGAGACGCCGCCGCTCGTCCACGCCCGGCGTATCCTGTTCAGGCTGCTCGCCGAAGACGACGATCCCTCATTCCTGTTCGAGCTCGGCGGCAAGCGCGCGCCGGATGAAGAGTCGGTGAAGCGAGGTCGATTGCTGCTCCGCGAGGCGGCCGCCGCCACACTCGCCCAGGCGGGTTACGAAGGAGATCCACGTCTTCGCGGCGCGGCTCGCCGCATTCTCACGCGCATGGCGGATTACCTACGCTCGCCACTCGCGCAGAAGCCGTTCATCCGGCAGGGCAATCAGCACATGCTCGCCGCGGAAGCCTGTCCGCCGTCGATCTTTGCCGTGACGATGCTCGCCTACATGCCGCTCTTCCGCGCGGAGCATCATCGCGAGATGGATGCGTTGTATCAGCATCTCACGCAGCCGCAGCCACGCCAGGAGGCGGTGCAGCTCTCCGGCAAGCACGTGCTGCCGGTGCCGCACCTCGTGCTCGGCGACTTTCTGCCGCACAGGAATGCGGTCGACGCCGACGTTCCGTTCGCGCTCTACTGGCTCGAGCTCATGGCTCGCCTGGGATATCTCAAGCGAAACGAGAACTGGTTCAAGATGTTCGAGCGGTTTCTGGAGGATCGTGACCGCGAAGGCGTGTGGCACCCTCACAAGGGAATGGCCGTCGCCAAGAGCAACAGCCCGTACGCGTGGCCCGTGTACCCGCTCGAGGCGCAGCTTGCCGGCGAAGAGCGGTGGACCGACATCACGTTCCGCATCGGCCTGATCGCGCGCCTTTCCGGGCGCACGATCGAGATCGTCTGACCGCGCCGATGGGCGGCGACGAGCCACGGCTCGCAGGTCGGCTCGACCCGGCGGAGATGTTCCCCGCCGGGTTGGCGCATGTACGAGCACGATGGGTCACGCTGCCGAGTGGACTGACTCTGCGCGTCGCTGACGCTGGCGAGGCGGGACAGCCAACCGTGCTTCTCCTTCACGGATGGGGAGCGTCACTGTACATGTGGCGCGACTGGTACGCTCCGCTTGCCGCAGCGGGGCGACGCGTGATCGCGGTGGATCTGCCTGGTCATGGACTCTCGGACAAGCCAGACGACCCGCGCGTCTATCGCGTGGAGGCGATGGTGGCTGCCGTGCGCGAGCTGCTCGACGTCGACCGACTGACGAGTGTGGACGTGGTGGCGCAATCGATGGCGGGAGCGATCGCGATCGAGCTCGCGACGGAAGAAGGCTCGCGGATGAATCGTACGGTGCTGGTGAATCCTGCGTGCTTCGGGCGAGTGCGGATGCAGCGGCTGGCGCGACTGGTGAGTCCGGCGTTCGCGGACGTCGTGTTGCCGAGGCTCGTGGCGCGGTGGATCGTCGCGCGGGCGCATCGTACGGTGTACGGCGATCCCTCCCGCATCACGCGACGCGACGAAGACGAATACTGGGCAGCGTCGCAGTTTCCGTCGTATGCGCGCGCGATGCGGCGACTGTTGCACGAATTCCGATGGGCCCGGCCGCCGGCGGGAGAGATGATCGAACGTCTGCGCGCCGTGGAGCGCGAGATGCTGGTCGTGCTGGGGTCGCAGGATTCACTCGTGCGCGATGCTCCCTCGTACGTGTCCGCGCTGCGGGCTGGTGGGGCGAAGCTCGAAGTGCGGGAGGTGCGAAACGGGGGGCACGCGGTGAACGAGGAGAGGCCGGACGAGGTGGTGAGGATGGTACTCGAATATCTTGACCGAGTCTGACGTCGGACGTCGGGGCCCCACCACTCCGACATCGGGTGGGCGACATCGACGCGCCAGCTACCCGCCAGCCACGCATGGGATTATCTTTCAACGGAAATTCGTATGCGATTGCTCCGCGATCGCTCCCTTATCAACCGCATCGGTTGATCGCGGCATCGCCGCGCGAGTCCGATGCATGCGCCGGTCCCGGAATTCCCGGGATCGCGGCCCCGGCGCGACGCATCAGGACGCATGACCGACAATCAGCAGACCATCACGACCCTCCCCCCGGCCGCTGAGCCAATGGTGGAGCAGGCGCTCAGCTTCGCCGATCTGAATCTCCATCCGACGATCCTCGACGCGATTCGCGACGCCGGATACACGTCGCCCACACCCATTCAACGCGACGCGATTCCGCTCGCGCTCAAGGGACGCGACATCATGGGGCTGGCGCAGACAGGCACGGGCAAGACCGCCGCGTTCACGCTGCCCATCATCGAACGCCTCATCGACGGCCCGCGTCGTACGCGCGCGCTCATCCTCACGCCGACGCGCGAGCTGTGCGTGCAGGTCGAGGAGAGCTTTCGCAAGTACGCTCGGCACGGGGAGATCTCCGTCGTCGCCGTGTACGGCGGAGTGCCGCTCGACCCGCAGGAACGACGCCTTCGGGAAGGCGTCGACGTCGTCGTGGCGACGCCGGGACGCTTGATCGACCACCTCGAGCGCCAGAACGTCGTGTTCGACGATCTCGAGGTGCTCGTGCTCGACGAAGCCGATCGCATGCTCGACATGGGCTTCGCACCGCAGATCAACAAGATCGTCGATCAGGTTCCGGCGTACCGGCAGACGCTGCTGTTCAGCGCCACGATGCCACCCGAAGTCGAAGCGCTCGCACGCAAGTATCTGCGCAAGCCGATCGTCGTTCAGGTGGGTGTGCGCTCGGCGCCGGCGAGCACCGTGACACATGCCGTGTATCCGGTGCCGCGCGAAAAGAAGAACGCGTTGCTCGTGGAGCTGCTCACGGGAAGCGTGCACGACTCCGTGCTGATCTTTTCGCGCACGAAGCATGGCGCCGACCGGATCGTGCGCGACCTGGAGAAGGCGGGCGTGACGGCGACGGCGATGCACGCCGACAAGTCGCAATCGCAACGGACAAAAGCGCTGCAGGACTTCAAGGACGGCACGATCAGCGTGCTCGTGGCGACGGACATCGCGCAACGCGGGCTCGACATCTCGGGGATCACGCACGTGATCAACTACGATGTCCCGCAGCAGGCCGAGGACTACGTGCACCGCATCGGCCGCACCGGTCGTGCGGCGAAGGAGGGTGATGCATACACCTTCATGTCGCCCGACGAGATCGGGATGGTGCGTACGATCGAGCGGATGATTGGTCAACCGATTCCGCGGATCTCGGTGCCGGGGTTCGATTTCGGGACGGTGGCGGCGGACTAGGCTTTCTGAAGCGCCTTGCCATCAATAGCGCACACGTCCCAGCCTCGACACAACGAGCGTATCGGACGCGCGGCCGCGCCGAGCAACCAGCGTCAGATTTGCGGCGCCATAGCCCAATCCGCGCACGTCGAAGGTGATGGAGTCACGCGTGGTGGAGAGCGCGACACCGTGCACCTCTCCCAGCGCCGCTCGAGCGAATGGACCACTTCGCGAGAGCAGCTCGAGTGTCGCCGAAGTGGTGTCGATTCGTACACTCACCGGCGTGTGGAGCGCCACGGCCTCATCTCGTGCGCGCGCTACGACGCCACCTGCGGCGCGCACCGCATCGCGTGTGGCGACGCGGTCGAGATAGAGATGGAATTGACGCATCCCGATGAGCGAGGTGAGTCCGATGATGACCATCACGAGCACGAGCTCGATCAGCGTATGTCCGGGGCGAAGGACAGAGGGTCGGTTTGTCATGGCGGCACAGTACGGCACGCATAGACGCCGAATGGCATCCGTTCAGCGCAGCTCGTGGCATCCCACCGCAATGATGCGGCGCGCTGGCCGATCGGGCGGTGAGTACGCATCTTTCGAAGACACGGTGTCCCGCTTACCCTCGCTCCGAACTCCCATGTTCTCCAACCGCGTACATCGCCTTGCCCTCGCCTCGGCGCTGCTCTGCGTGGCGTCATGCCGAAATCCCGCCGCGGATGCGAGCCTGGCCGAGCAGATGCGGCAGGTGGGCGATGAGCTCAACGCCGCGCGCCAGGAAGCGGCGACGATGCACGACCAGATCGATTCGCTGCGCATCATCGTCGCGCGACAGGACACGCTGCTGCGACAGTTGGCGGGAATGGCGAACGTGCCTGTGCCTCCTCGGTGATTCGGCCCGCGCCGGCGCTGCGCTTGGCGCTCTTCGGCCCGCGCCGCTGCGCGGCCTATTCGGCAACGGCAGCTACGAGTGAGTGGCAGGTAGCCGAAAAGCGAGGCGCGTAGCGCCGAAGCGGGCCGAAGAGCGAGGCGGCGTAGCCGCCGACGCGGGCGGAAGAGCAAGGCGGCGTCAGCCGCCGGAGCGGGCGGAATAGCGGACTCGCTATATTCCACCGTGACCAGAACGCCGAGCACGATGAAGCTTTCGATCGAATACTGCACGGTTTGAAACTACGAGCCCCGGGCCACCAGTTTGGCGGCCGAGCTTGCAGGCCAGTTCCCGGATGCGGAGATCACGATGATTCCGAGCTCCGGTGGCCGTTTCGAAGTTCTCGAGGACGGCGTTCCTGTCTATGAGAAGTCGAAGCTTGGACGGCATGCCGTGAAGGGCGAGATTGTCGCTCTCCTGCGGTCGTCTGCCTGAACGTCGCTCCTCTCCACACCCGATTCCGGCACCTGATTTCGATGCGTATCGCCATCTCGACGGGAGGAGGAGACGCCCCCGGCCTCAACGCGGTCATCCGCGCCGCAGTGCTCACCGCGATCAACCGGGGCTGGGAAGTCGTCGGCATCAAGCGCGGCTACATGGGATTGCTCGGAGACGACGAGGTCGTTCCGCTCACGCGGGATTCGGTGCGCGGCATCACCCACCTGGGCGGGACGATTCTCCGCACCACGAATCGCGGCAACCCGTTCTGCTATCCGCGCAAGCAGCCGGACGGCAGCTACATCCCCGAGGATCGCTCCGACGAGTTGATCGCGAATGCGCGCGAGATGGGCATCGATGCCATTATTTCGATCGGAGGTGACGGCTCTCTGGCGATTGCGAAGCAGTTGTACGATAAGGGGATGCACATTGTGGGTGTTCCGAAAAGCATCGACAATGACGTGAGCGGCACGGTGACGACCTTCGGCTTCGACACGGCGGTGAACACGGCGATCGAAGCCATCGACAAGTTGCACACGACGGCAGAAAGCCACGACCGCGTTCTCGTCATGGAGGTCATGGGTCGCGATGCGGGGTTCATCGCCTTGCACTCCGGCGTCGCCGGCACGGCCGACGTCATTCTCATTCCCGAGATTCCGTACGACATCACCAAGGTGTGCGAGAAGATCATGGCTCGCGATGCGGCGGGACGTCACTTCTCCATCGTCGTCGTCGCCGAGGGTGCCTTCCCGGCCGGTGGAGAGGCGCACGTGCTCGGCGAGTCGCTGCCGGGGCAAGCGCGGCGCGTGGGCGGAATAGCGGATCTGATCGCGAAGGAGATTCAAGCACGCACCGGAAAGGAGACGCGCTCTCTCGTGCTCGGACATCTGCAGCGCGGCGGAATGCCGACCGGCTACGACCGTCTGCTCGCCACGCGATTTGGCGGGGCGGCGGTGCGCGCGGTGGCCGACGAGAAGTGGGGCTACATGGTCGCGTTGCAGACGCCACACATCGTGACGGTCCCGATCGAGGAATGTCTGAAGGTGATGAAGCGGGTGGATGTGACGCACGATCTGGTGCAGACGGCGCGGGCGACGGGGATCAGCTTCGGCGATTGAGTGTACTGACAGTCGTCCTGAGCGCAGCAACTGGTGATTCCAGCCGTCGCGCTCGCTGTCTGGAGTGAGGACGGCAGTGTCTCGCGCAGTAGACACAAATGTCTGTTTGCGCTCCGGGCTTCCTGCGGGCTCCGCTGCACTAAGTAGCGATCCGCGCTATACTTAGGCCGCCAGAACGAAAAGTCGCAGTACTGGCACCGAGCCTGCGTTACCGTACAGCGGCGTGCGATGTCCGCGCGACGCTGGAGAGACATAGATGAAGCTTCGATCCGCACTTCTCGCGCTCGCCTGCACGGCCGGATTGGCCGGTGTCGCGCATGCCCAGCAGACCAAGCAGCGGGGCGCCGACTTCGTGCCGAAGGCATATCGGCCGCCGCCGGGCATGTGCCGGATCTGGCTCGACAAGGTGCCAGCCAAGCAGCAGCCAGCACCCACGGACTGCCGCACGGCCGTCCACGACAAGCCGACCAATGGCAAGGTTATCTTCGGTGACGATTACGTGGAAAAAGGCAAGAAGGCCGAAGACAAGGAACTTCCCTTCGTCAAGAAATTCGGCGAGGACAAAAGGAAGCCCTGACGCGGGCCGCGCACGAATCTCGCTTCGCCCGTCGGCATGCGCGAAGTAAGAGACAAGTACCTCCCCCCCGACCACGAAGCATTCGTCGAGGCTGAACCGCCGACGGGACGCGTCATCGTCATCGCTCCCACTCGTGCGGCGTGCGAGACGATCGAGCTCGCCGTCGGACTCCACATCGAGACATACCTCGAGAAGCACTTCGGCGCGCGCGTACGCGAGTTGGCGCGCGCGCGCCGCGGCTTCGGCATCGTCGCGGGGACGGGCTCTGGCAAGACGCTCGCGATTCGTCCGATCGCCGAAGAGCTGCTCGACACGACCGAGCTGCGGGTCGGCGTGATCAATCGCGAGCGCGAAGCGACGCCCGACACGCCGAACTGGAACGTCATCATCGTCACCACCGGCATCGCGCGGCGCTGGTTCCAGGACGGCGACATCCTGCCGAGCGACACGCTCATCGTCGACGAGATTCACCAGACGTCGGCAGAGCTCGAGCTCTGCCTCGCGCTCGGCAAGCGCGTCGGCTGCCGCTTCATCTGGCTGTCGGCCACCGTCGATCCAACCTTCTATCGCGCGTACCTCGAGAGCTCGGACGTGCTCGAAGTCCATGCGTTCGATCCCGAGAAGGCGGCGAAGGTGGAAGTCGTGCGCAAGGATGTCGGAGAATTTCTCGACGACAAGTTCCTGCAGCGCGTCTACAAGGAAAAGCGCGGCGTCGCGATCTTCGTCCCCACGAGAAAAGGCGTCGAGCAGGCAGCGGAGAACGTTCGCATGCGCGCGCCGCGCATCAACACGGCGCACTATCATGGTGGCGAGCCGATTCGCATTCTGCGCCCATTTCTCGAAGGCGAGACCCGGAAGCCGTATTTTCTCGCGATGACAGCGGCGGGGCAGAGCGCGCTCAACGTGCAGGGACTCGACACGGTCGTCATCGACGACACGCGCTTCACCTCGATCGTCGAGCGCGGCAAGAACGTCCTCACCAAGCTGCATCTCGGCGCGAACGAGATTCTCCAGATGGCGGGCCGGGTGCACGGCCGCGTGGCCGGCGGCCGCGTCTTCATCCTGAGCGACCGCGACATCGACTTCGCGTCGCTCACACCGACGCCACCGGAGTTCCAGTTGGCCGGCGACTCGGAGCGCGTCGCCATCACCTGCGCGGACCTCGGCGTCGCCGCCGATGATCTCGAGCTGCCGGTGCCGCTCGACAAGATCGCGTATCGTCGCGCGATGCAGTTCCTCGAGGGGCGAGGGATCATCGAGAAGGGCCGCCTCACGCACTATGGCCGTGCCGTGGAGGCAATGCCAGTGGAGCGCGAGTGGGCGGAGCTGCTCGTCAACGCCGACGACGCGATGGTGCCGTATCTCTCCGTGATGAGCGGCGTGGAGTCGCTGCATCGCATGACGCGCGAAGAGCGCGACCTCGAGGGACTCATTCTCCCGGGCAGCGATCACCTGACCGCGTACAACGTCTACGCCGAGGCGTATCGCGTGGCCGGCTATGTGGGCGAAGTCTATGGCCTGCCACGCCACCTCTTCGAGGACGAGGCGATGGCCGAGTGGGCCGAGCGGCGCGGCGTACTCGTGAAGTCGATCGAGGATGCGGCGCTCGGCATGGCGAGCGTGTATCGCGGGCTGAACGTGCCGATTCCCGCCGAGATGCCGATGGCGCATGAAGGTACGCGGCGCCAGTTCGCGGAGCTGCTCGCTGAATACATGCCGTTCGATCTGGTGATCGATGAGCAGACGGCGTGGGGAGAAGAAGCGCGGGTCAGCAAGACGAGTGTCTGCGGAAGCTGGGGCGCGATCGCCGGCCAGCTCCGCTACTTCGCCGACAAGTTCGGGAATTCGCGCGCGTCGATCGAAGGGACGCAGTTGCCGATGGACGTCATTCGCCGCTACGCGACGGGCGATGAGGCGACGATGGCGTACGACGGCGAGCGTCGAAAGGCGCCGCTCGTGCTACGCCGGCGCGTCGAATATTTCGGCTTCGAACTCGAGCGCGAAGTCGAAGCAGTGGATGAATTCCCGCCGGGTCGCGAGGACGAGGCGCGCAAGGTTCTCGCCGACGCGCTCGCGCGTGGCGAGGCGCGGCATTTCGCGGTGAAGAACAATCTCGGCATCATCGACGCGGTGCGCACAGCGTGGCGGAGATCGGGCGGCGTGCTGCCGCGGCTCGGGCAGGCAGAATTGGCGACGCTGTATCTCCGCCGTCTGGGAGACATTCGTTCTCTCACGGCGTTCAAGCAGGCCGATCTCGATCTCGCTGCTGATCTCGAGGCGCTGAGCCCGCGCGCGAAGCGCGCAAAGTTCGATGCGTTGCCCTCGCGAGTCAGCGTGCGCGATCGTGACGTCGAGATCGACTACGACGTGGAAGAGGTGAACGGAGCGCCCGTTGGTGTCGCGCGCCTGCAGCTGCCGGAAAAGGTCGCGCGCACGTTGACCGAGAGCGAAGTGCCGACGCTCGATCGGCCGGTACGATTCGTCGTCTATCGCGGGCAACGTGGACAGGTGCGCGCGCGGACCCTCGACGAGTTGCAGACGCTGCTGGATGCGCCGTGGACCGACGAGGAAGTGGCGCGATTCAACCGTAAGCGTGACGAGCAGCGCGAGGCGGCGAATCAGCAGCGGCGCGAGCGCGCCGGTCACGAGGCGAAACGATTTCTGCGCGAGAGTCGAGGCAGCGCCGGGCGTCCAGGACGCAACGAGCGAAATCATCGCCGTGCCGAGACACCGGTGAGCAATCCTGCCGCGTCGCGAGACGAAGGGCGGTCCGCGGACGGTCCGAAGCGTGGCGGCAGCGATGGCGCAGCGGGAAGGGGTCCGAAACGGGGACCGTTCCGCGGCGGCGGGCGAGGGCAAGGACGATCGCGCTGAGGAGGAATCGCTGCGCTTCACGCTTCGATCGCCCTATCAGGGTCGGGCAACCACGTCATTCGTCATCAGTCAGCCAGTCGAACAGTCGTGGGTCAACTAACCACGACTCGTGTGCAAGCGCGCACCCATCAGGCGTCTCCACAATGGGACGGGCTGGGCACGGGGGCGCGCGTCGTGCCATCTTCACGCATCATGGTCACTCCCGACCGCCTGCGGGCGCTCTTCAACTCGTATCACCAGCCGCTGGTGCGCTTTCTCACGCGTCAGCTCGGGGATCGCGATTGGGCCGAGGAAATTGCGCAGGAGACGTTCGTGCGTGCGCTGAAGCAGGAGACGATCGCCAGCGAGCGGTCGTGGATTTTTGCCGTGGCGATGAACCTCGCGCGCGACGAGACGCGGCGAGACACCCGGCATCGCCGCCGGTTGGAGTTGATGCGGGACGAAGCGAAGGCGGAGTCGGTGGTGATGCCTGGCCCAACGTCGATGGAGCGCGACGAGGAGCGGGCGATGGCACGCCAGGCGGTGGAGTCGCTGGCCGAGCGTGACAGGGACGCGCTGCTCATGCGCGACGAGGGACTGAGCTACGAGGAGATCGCAGCCGCGCTCGATCTCTCCGTCGGCTCGGTGGGCACGACGCTGTCCAGGGCTCGACGGCGGCTGATGGAGGCGTACGAGGCGCTGCAATCCGCGAACACCGCAGAGCCGGCATGATGTCGAAGGAGAGGGATCGATGATGCTCGAAGAAGACGGCGTCCACCCGGACGAGGGAACGATCCACGCCTGGCTCGACGGCGCGCTCGACGCGCAGGAGTCGGCGCGGCTGGAGGCGCACGTAGCTGGTTGCACCGCATGCGCGTCGCGCGTCGCGGAAGCGCGTGGGCTGATCGCTGGTGCATCTCGCGTCGTGGGGCTATTGGACGAACAGCCTGCACCGCTCATCAAGCCCGCGAGCACGCCAACTGCGGGCACTGAGCGTTCGGTCTGGAGGCTGCTGCGCGTGACGCCAGCTCGCGCGTCCATCGCCGCGCTGCTCGTCGTCGCCGTCGGCATCGCGCTCACACACGGGCACCTCGGCGTGGACACCAAGAGCATGGCGTCCGACACCGTTGCGTCCGGCGTCGCACCAATTCGCGACAGCGTGCTCAACTCGGCGATCGCACGCCGGCTGGCGACGGAACAGCCGCCGCGAAGCGTGGCTCCCGCGCCCGTCGTCGCGATGCCCACGCCTCCGGCCGTGGCATCCGCGCAGACGACGAACTTCGGTAACGCCGCGGCGAAGGTGCTCGCGGGGCGTGCCTCGATACTCGCACAACGCGACTCGACCGGAACGCAGGCGGACCGGACGCGCGCTGGTGTCGGACAGCTCGCGGCTGGTGCCGCGGTTGCGGCCGAACGCGTGACGGTGGCGGCGAAGGCCGCGGACAGCGTCGGCAGGTCTGCGCTCATGGGCCGAGCAAAGGGTGTTGCCCCGAGCGTCGTCCCGGGAGAGTGCTACCGCGTCGAGAGCGCATCGCCAGCGACCTGGGGCTCGGTGCACCTCCCAATGATCGTCGCGTTGGATTCCGCCGGGACCGACGCCCGCATTCTCACGACGTCGGGCGGCGAGACGGAAACGCGCGCGTTTCTTCAGTACAACGGGGCAGACAGCGCGTTGTTCCGTCTACGGCGCATCGGCTTCTCGGGCTCCATGACGCTCGGCGCGGCAGGCGCCACGCGTACGGGGACGATTCGCTCCAGCGCCAGTGCGACGCGGGACGAGCTCAGCGGCGTGCCCGCGATACCGGTGACCGCTCGTCTGGTGAGCTGTCCGGCATCCTGAGCACGCGAGTGGGTGGGCTCGGGGCGACGACTCACCGAATTCCGCGCAGCGCCCGTTTCAGCCACTCCGCGAGCTCGGGATCGTCGGCGATCGCGTCGGCATCGACGGCAAGCCAGGTGCTCATCGGCTTCTCCCCGTCGGGAGCGAACGGAGTGACGCCCGGCTCCTGCTTGAGCGCCTCGTACTCGTTCGCTGCCGTCTTGACGATGAGCGATTCGTCCCAGACGATAGCGAAGGTGGACTTTCCGACGAGAAAGCCTCGGCCGCCGAAGACGTTCTTCTGGCGGACGGCGCGCTCGCCGAATACATGAAGTGCATCGGCGACGCGGCTGACGAGTCCGGCATCGGGTGGCATGGAAGCAAATTGAACCACAAGAGGCGCCGCTGGCTACTGCCGCTCTGGAACACGACATTTACGATGCGGTGCGCTCATGACGCGCGCTGTTCTGTGCTTTCAACGACGAAGGGGAGGGGAGCACGCTGTGACGATGCGCATCTGGCCAGGCCGGCCGTATCCGCTGGGCGCAACCTGGGATGGCGTTGGCGTGAACTTCGCGCTCTTCTCCCAGCACGCGAGCGCGGTGGACCTCTGCCTCTTTCGCGATGAAGGTGACACGGACGAGTCGGCGACGATTCGCCTCACCGAGCGCACCGATCAGGTGTGGCACTGCTATCTGCCCGATGCGCGGCCGGGGCAGTTCTACGGCTATCGCGTGCATGGGCCGTACGAGCCCCAGCTCGGGCATCGCTTCAATCCGGCAAAGCTGCTGATCGATCCGTACGCGAAGGCGATCACGGGAGCGATCAAGTGGAGCAGCGATCTCTTCGCGTACAAGGTCGGCGAGACGCTCGACGATCTCGAACCGGATCCCGACAACTCAGCGGGCGGCGTGCCGAAGTCGGTCGTCATCGATTCGGCGTTTACCTGGGGCGACGACGGGCCGCTCAACGTGCCGTATAACCGCACGATCATCTACGAGTGCCATGTGAAGGGGATGACCATGCGTCATCCCGACGTTCCACCCGAGCTGCGTGGCACCTATCTCGGACTGTGCAGCGCGCCGATGCTCGAATACTTCCAGTCGCTCGGCGTGACGGCGCTGGAGCTGCTGCCGATTCACCAGCATGTCATCGACCGGCATTTGGCCGAGCGTGGTCTGACGAACTATTGGGGCTACAATTCCATCGGATTCTTTGCTCCCGATGTGCGCTACGCGACGCGCGGGCTCGGCAATCAGGTCGATGAGTTCAAGACCATGGTGAAGACGCTGCATGCGGCGGGGCTCGAGGTGATTCTCGACGTCGTCTACAACCATACGGGCGAGGGCAACCACCTCGGTCCCACGCTGTCGATGAAGGGGATCGACAACGCGGCGTACTACCGGCTCGAGCCGTGGGACCTGCGCTTCTACACGGATTTCACCGGCACTGGCAACTCGCTCAACATGCAGCACCCGCGCACCATTCAGCTCGTGATGGACTCGCTGCGCTACTGGGTGGAGGAGATGCACGTCGATGGATTCCGGTTCGATCTCGCGCCGGTGCTCGCGCGCGAGCTGTATGACGTCGACAAGTTGTCTGCCTTTTTCGACATCATGCATCAGGACCCGACGCTGGCTCGCGTGAAACTGATCGCGGAGCCATGGGACGTGGGGCCTGGAGGCTATCAGGTCGGCAACTTTCCCGTGCGCTGGACCGAGTGGAATGGGCAATATCGCGATGCGGTGCGGAAGTTCTGGCGTGGCGAGCCGGGTCAGATATCCGAGATGGCGAGTCGTCTCGCCGGCTCGAGCGACATCTTCTCGAGAAGCGACCGCGGCGTGTATGCGAGCATCAACTTCATCACCGCGCACGATGGCTACACGCTGCGCGACCTGGTGAGCTACGAACAGAAGCACAACGAGGCGAATGGCGAGAACAACGAGGACGGGCACAATGACAACCTGAGCCGGAACTGGGGTGTAGAGGGCGAAACGGACGACGCAGCGATCGTCGAGCTGCGGCACCGGCTGATGCGCAGCTTCCTCGCGACGCTGGCCTTCTCGCAGGGCGTGCCGATGCTTGCGCACGGCGATGAGCTGGCGCGGACGCAATGGGGCAACAACAACGCCTACGCGCAGGACAACGAGACGACGTGGGTGAACTGGGATCTCACGGAGAAACAGAAGGAGCTGCTCGCCTACACGCAGAAGCTGATCGCTCTCCGCCAGGCCTACCCGGTGCTCCGCCGACGGCACTTCTTTCGCGGCGAGGCAGTGCCCGGCTCGAACCACAAGGACGTCACGTGGATTCGCCCCGACGGAGAGGAGCTCACCGGCGTAGATTGGCGCAGCGTCGACGCTCAGATCCTTGGCATGCTGATCGATGGCGCGGCGACGGACGAGGTGGATGAGCGCGGACATGCGGTCAGCGGCGAGACCCTGCTCATCGTGATGAACGCTGGCGACATGCCGGTCTCTTTCGCGCTTCCCGCGCTCGACGGGCCGGACGAGGGAGAGAACATCTGGGTGATCATGGTCGACACTGCGTGCGATGAGCTTCCGGTGGTGCGAAAGGGCGTTGTGGCGGTGGAAGCACACGCCGTGATGCTACTGCGATTCGGCATGGACCGGCGCGCTCCGGCACACGACGAGCAGCGGCGCGAGATGCCGTCCGTCGTCGAGCAGCACACGCTATGAGCACGATCGACGCCGGCGCGCGCCGGGCCCTTCTCGAGGGGCGGCACTCGGACCCGCACCAGGTGCTCGGTGCACACGAGCACACGTCGGCCGGAACCAGCGGTGCGATCGTGCGCGTCTTCCAGCCGGATGCGGCGGACTGCTTCATCGTTCGCGAGGGGGTCGCGACGGCGATGCGCGATGAGGGTGCCAGCTTCTTCTCGATCTTCCTCGCGGGGGTCAAGCTCCCCTTCCGCTACACGCTGCGCTTCCTCTCGCACGACGGGCGGACGTGGGAGCGCGGCGATCCCTACCGACATCCGCCGACGCTCGGCGAGATGGATCTCTATCTGTTCAACGAGGGCACGCATCGGCAGCTCTGGACGATGCTCGGCGCGCACCTGCGCACCGTCGAGGGAGACGAAGGAACGTCGTTCGTCGTCTGGGCACCGAACGCGGAACGAGTGAGCGTCGTCGGCGACTGGTGCAACTGGGATGGACGCCAGTTTCCGATGCGCCGTCTGAGCGGCAGCGGACTCTGGGAGATTTTCGTCCCCGGTGTCACCATCAATGCACTTTACAAATTCGAGCTGCGGACGCGTGAAGGGCTGCTGCGGCTCAAGTCGGACCCGATGGGATTCAAGATGCAGCAGGCGCCGCAGACGGCGTCGATCGTCGTTGCGGAAGGGACATACATGTGGCGCGACGCATCATGGATGACCGCGCGGGTGGGCCGAGACGAGGTGCGCGAGCCGGTGCACATCTACGAGGTGCATCTTGGGTCGTGGGCGCGCGTGCCGGAGGACGGCAACCGCTCGCTCACCTACCGCGAGATTGCGCCGCGGCTCGCCGCGCACGTGAAGAAGATGGGCTTCACGCACGTCGAGCTGCTTCCCGTGATGGAGCATCCCTTCTACGGCTCGTGGGGCTATCAGGTCACCGGATACTTTGCGCCTTCGTCGCGTTACGGCACACCGGATGATCTTCGCTTCCTGATCGACACGCTGCACGAGGCGAACATCGGCGTCTTTCTCGATTGGGTGCCGGCGCATTTCCCGAAGGACGACAACGCGCTGCGCCGCTTCGACGGTACGGCGCTGTACGAGCACGAAGATCCGCGTCTGGCCGAGCATCCCGATTGGGGAACGCTGATCTTCAACTACGGACGCAAGGAGGTTCGCAACTATCTCGTCGCCAACGCGCTGTACTGGCTGAACGAATTCCACGTCGACGGGCTGCGTGTGGATGCCGTGGCCTCCATGTTGTATCTCGACTACAGCCGAGACGAGGGGCAGTGGGTTCCGAACAAGTACGGCGGCCGCGAGAATCTCGACGCGATTGATTTCCTCCGCGCGATGAACACGGTCGTGCACGCGGAAGCGCCGGGATGCGTGACGATCGCCGAGGATTCCACGGCGTGGCCCGGGGTGACGCGTGCCATCAATGAGGGTGGGCTCGGATTCACCTTCAAGTGGAACATGGGATGGATGCACGACACGCTCGAGTACTTCGAGAAGGATCCCATCTACCGGCATTTCCATCAGGATCTGCTGACCTTCGCGATGATCTACGAACACAGCGAGAACTTCATCATGCCTCTCTCGCACGACGAGATGGTGCATCTGAAGGGATCGCTGTACCAGAAGATGCCGGGCGACCATTGGCAGAAGCTCGCGAATCTGCGCGCACTGTTCGCCTACATGGTCACGCGCCCCGGAAAGTCGCTGCTCTTCATGGGGAGCGAGCTCGCGGTGCCCGGCGAGTGGAATCACGACCAGTCGCTCGACTGGCATCTCGCCGAGCAGCCCGACCGTGCGGGCTTCATGGCGTACATGGAGCGGCTCGGCCATCTCTATCGCGAGCACTCGGCGTTCTGGCAGCTCGATTGCGAGCCGCGCGGCTTCGAGTGGATCGATGTGTCCGACAAGGCCAACTCGGTGCTGTCGTACCTGCGGCGCAGCGGCGATGGACACGCCGTCGTCGTGCTGAATCTGTTGCCGACGCCACATCCGACCTACCGCATCGGTGTGCCGGAGTCGGGCGAGTACACCTGCGTGCTCTCGAGCGACTCGCGCGCGTGGGGCGGCAGTGGATACGGTGAGGTCGAGTCGGTGCATGCCGACGACATTCCGTATCATGGCAGGCGCTACTCGCTGGATCTCGCGCTTCCTCCGCTCTCCGCGCTCGTGCTGGTGCCGGCGCGCAGGGCGCCGAAGGCGAACTAGCGCATGGTCGAGATCGTCGAGCAGCCGGAACAGTCCGACCGGCCGCTGCTGCGCCGACTCGCTGACCGACTGGGGATCGTGGATGCGTATCTCGACCAGTCCGGGAGCGAGCTGCGGCGTACGTCGAACGCCACGCGCGAGCGGCTGCTTGCGGCGATGGGCTACGACGCGAGCACCGAGGATCGCGCGCGGGATGTTCTGCGTGCGCTGTGGCGCGCCAAACGTCGCCAGTGCATCTCGCCGGTTCGGGTGGAACGGCAGCGGAGCAAGTCGCTGACGTGCGTGATGGTGCGGGTGCCGCGCATGGACGCCGAGGAGATCGAGTGGCGGTTGGCGCTCGTCACCGAGGAAGGAATCCGAACCGAATGGTCGGGGGTGACGCATGGCGGCGCGTCTCGACGAATGGCGCTGACGCTGCCGGTGGTTCCGCCGCTCGGCTATCACTCGTTACGGGTCGTGTTTCGCGCCGGGCACGAGCGGCGCGGCGGCTCTCAGCGCCTGATCGTCGTGCCTGCCCGGTGCACGCCGCCGGAAGCCTGCCTTCATGGACGACGCGGATTCGGGATCACGACCAATCTGTACACCGTCCGCAGCGAGAAGAATTGGGGTGCTGGCGACGTCGGTGACGTAACGACGATCGCGCAGTGGCTCGGCCAGCACGGAGGCGCATTCGTCGGGATGAATCCGCTGCATGCGCTGCGCAACGCCGGCCACGACGTGAGTCCGTACAGCCCCATCACGCGTCTCTTTCGCAACCCACTCTATCTGCGTGTGGACGACGTTCCAGAGCTGCGTCACGATGTCGTGGCGCGCGAACATATCGCCTCGCCCGAGTTTCAGGCCGAGCTCGCCGAGCTGCGCGCTGCGTCGATGCTGGACTACGCGCGCGTGATGGCGTTGCGCGCGCCAGTGCTCGAGTCGCTGCACCGCACGTTCCAGTCGAACGAAGTGAACAGCGACTCGCCACGCGCGCGCGAGTACGCCGCGTACGTGGAGCGCGAGGATCCGCCGCTCACACGGTATGCGACCTACATGGCGATCGCCGAGCGCGAGGGCCCGGATGCGCGCATGTGGCCGGAAGCGCTGCGCAACGCGAATGGTGAGCCGGTGGCCGAGATGCGACGGCAGCTCGCCGAGCGAGTGGACTATCATCGATGGCTGCAGTTCGAGCTCGACCGGCAGCTCGGACGCGCCGCGTCGGAGGCGATGAAGGCCGGACTCTCGCTCGGCATCTATCAGGATCTGGCCGTGGGCTCCGCGTCATCCGGGAGCGACGTCTGGTCGCATCCGGAGCTCTTTCTACAGGGCGTCACGGTTGGCGCTCCTCCCGACATGTATTCGGACGAAGGGCAGAACTGGGGATTGCCGGCGATCAATCCGCACGTGCTGCGCGCCACCGGCTACGACTACTGGACGCGTCTGCTGCGCGCCGGCTTCCGTCATACCGGCGCGTTGCGGATCGATCATGCGCTCGGGCTGTTCCGCATGTTCTGGGTGCCGCTCGGCGAGTCGGCGAAGCAGGGCGCGTACGTCCGCTCGTTCAGCGAGGAGCTGTTCGGGATTCTCGCGCTGGAGAGCGTGCGTCACAACGCGCTCGTCGTCGGGGAGGATCTCGGCACCGTGCCGCCCGACGTGCCCGGCGTGTTGGCGAAGTGGGGAGTGCTCAGCTCGAAGGTGCAGGTGTTCGAGCGCGACTTTCGCACTGGCCAGTTCCGGTCCGCGGCCGCGTATCCGAGAATGGCGCTAACGACGGTGAATACGCACGATCTGCCGCCGCTGGCAGGGTGGGCCGAGGCGCGCGACATCGTGTTGCGCAGCGAAGTCGGCGACTTGTCCGATGCGGGGGTTGCATCCGCGATGCGAGCGTCGCGGATGAGCGATCTCGGCGCGTTGGTCTCGTCGCTCATCGAGGCCGGCTTGCTCCCGCACGACGCGCATCAGAATCTGACGCCGGATGTCCTGATCGCGGCCGTGCATGCGTTCATTCGGCGTACGCCGTCGGCGCTCGTCGGCCTGTCGCTCGACGATCTGGCGCACGAGGCGACGCCGGTGAACATCCCGGGAGTGTGGCAGGACCGGTATCCGAGCTGGTCGCGGCGCATGCGCGAGACGCTGGAAGAAATGTTTGCGTCGGAGAGGACAGCGAGGGCGCTGGGGGGAGAGAGCAACGCGCGGTTATAAGTCGACACCAAACGCCGTTCGACTGGCGCACGGGCTACTCTCAAGGATATGTTCGCACGCCCAGTCCCCGCCGGGGATGCCGATCAGGACTGCTATACACGCTCACTCGGATCAAGAGAGTCATGTTGTCACTCACTCGCCACATCGCCGTCCGCACCACTGCGTTGGCTGTCGCGCTCGCGCTCGCGCTTGCGCTGGCCGCCGCACCGCTCGCCGCCCAGAATGCCCCAGCCACGGGGCGGCGCTCGACCCCCGTGAAGATGGACTCGGCTCGTGTGGCCCTGCTCTACGTGAGCAAGAATCCTTCTGAGCTCCCGAAGGCCGACTACGAACGGCAGATCGTGCAGAAGAAGCGCACCGACAGCATCTACGCGGCACGCAGCGTGGGAGTGATGGAGTTCAGGAAGGTGACGTACAAGAGCCGCGTCGACGGACGCGAGGTGCCCGCGTATCTGTTCGCGCCGCTCACCAAGCGCGGCGAGAAGGGACACGCCGCGCTCGTGTGGGTGCACGGCGGGGTGCATGGTGACTGGGGCACCTCGATGTTTCCCTTCGTGCGGGAGGCCATACAGCGCGGCTACGTGGTGATCACCCCCGAGTACCGCGGCAGCACCGGATACGGCGCGGCGCAATACGAGGCGATCGACTACGGCGGCAAGGAGGTGGACGACGCGATCTCCGCGGTGGATTACCTGAAGACGCTGCCCTACGTGGACATGGACCGGCTGGGCATGATGGGGTGGAGCCACGGCGGCTTCATCACGGCGCACACGCTCTTCCGGGAGGAGCATCCGTTCAAGGCGGGCGCGGCGATCGTCCCCGTCACGAACCTCGTGTTTCGCCTGTCGTACAAGGGCCCGGGCTACCAGCGGGATTACGCCGCCGAGGAGGGGATCCAGGGGCTGCCGTTCGAGAAGCGCGAGGAGTTCATCAAGCGGTCTCCGGTGTTTCACGCGAGCAACCTGAAGGTCCCGATGCTCGTGCACGTGGCGACGAACGACGAGGACGTGAACTACGTGGAGGACCAGCAGATGGTCTACACGCTTCGCGCCCTCAAGCCCGATCTCGCCGAGACGAAGATCTACGTGAACCCGGCGCCGTGGGGCGGGTCGGTCGGGCATGCCTTCAGCCGTCGCGTCGACCCCGTGACGCTCGAGCGGGTGGACTCGCCCGCGCAGATCGACTCGTGGAACCGCACCTGGACCTTCTTCGAGTGGACGCTGCGTCCGTACGAGGATCACTCCAAGCCACTCCCGCCGGTGCGCACGGCGCCGTGAGTCAATCTGGCTGTCCCTTGCAGGACTACCCCGCCGTCCCACCCTTCAGCACATCCACCATCTCGGGCACCTGCGACGCCGGAGCCCATGTCGCCATGCCGTCGCGCCACACGAGCGTATCCGCGCGCAGCTTGCCATCGCGGACGCGCTGCTCGAGCGCGATGCGATCGAGCGGACCGACGGGCTTTCCATTCTCGGCCACGAAGAACACGGACGACTGAGGAAGAGGCGGCGGACCGGCCGTCGCCTTCGCCTCGGGAGCAGCGGCCGCCGCGGACGGATGCAGAGCCTGCGACGCGGCGCCCGCGATCTGCTGCGCCATCGCGAGACCGACCCCGATGCCCACTCCGGCGCCGCCGCCGCCGGGATTCCGCGCCGAATCGCGAATCGCGTCGGCGGCCTGCAACTGCGCGTAGGCGCTCACGTCGCCGATGAGTGCGATGCGCGTGCGCTGATCGAGTGTCGCCGCGACTTCATCGGGGAGTGCGATGCTCTCCACCACGAGTTGCGCCAGCTCGACACCGAGGCGCGCCAGCTCCGGCTCCAGCTGGATCGACGCCCGATCGCCGAGCTCGCGATAGTTCGACGCGAGCTCCAGCACGGGAATGGCTTTTTCGCCGAGGAGCTCGCTGAACCGCGAGACGACGAGATCGCGCACCTGATCGGTGATCTGTGCGATGGTGAACGAGGAATTCGCACCGACGAGCTCGCGCACGAACGCTTCGGCGTCGCCCACGCGCAGCGAGTAGGTGCCGTACACGCGTAGACGCACCGGACCGAGCTCCGGATCGCGCATCATCACCGGGGTCTTCGTGCCCCACTTGTTGGCCGTGAACTGTCGCGTGCTCACGAACACCACTTCGGCCTTGAACGGACTCTGGAAGCCGTACTTCCAGCCGCGAAGCTTCGAGAGAACGGGGAGATTGCGCGTCGTGAGCTCGTGCGACCCGGGCTGGAAGACGTCGGCGACGGTGCCCTGTTCCACGAACACGGCGAGCTGCCCGGGACGTACGACCAGCCGCGCGCCGTTCTTGATCTCGTTGTTCGGACGGATGAACCGCCACGCCACCATGTCGGGGTTGGTCTCCAACCACTCGACGATGTCGATCAGTTCGCCCTGTATGAAATCGCGCAGCGTCATCGAAGCCTCTTGGTCAATTGCGTGTGTGCGGGTGAATCGTTGTCACTTTGAGAAGACGAGACCCAGCGCGTCGGTGAGAAGACGCTCCATCGTGCCGGTCATCACCGCGTCTGTCGTGCTCCAGCCAGTCGTGCGCGACGAGAAGACCACCTGATCGGTCGTGACCGAACGTCCCATCGGGTTGTCCTGCAGCGCCGCGAGGCGCCGCTGCTCCTCCACGAGGCGTTCGCGCTCGCGCTCACGGGAGACGGTCATCCCTCCCGCATCCACGAAGCCGAGTACGCGCTGCAGCTCGCTGCGGTCGAGCCAGACGCCGTCAGTCTTGCATACGTCGAGAATCACTCCCGACGAATGGGCGAAGTTCACCCGGTTCATGAGCTTCCCGCAGCATGGACAGGGGATGTAGCGAACGACGTCGGGCGCGGTGTCCGCCGTTGGCACGCGCGCAGCCAGCACGCTCACGACGCTCGCGCGCTCCTCGCCTGCGTCGCACAGCCGCTGCAGCGATGGCGGATCGAGCCAGAGTCCGCCGCAGGCCATGCAGGAGCGCAGCGTCGTCTTGCCGAGTCGCATCAGCTCCATCGACTCCTTGCAACGTGGACAGGCGAGGGGCTTCGGGTCCTCCAACAGCACGCGCGTAGCCTCGGCGCCGCAGCTCGCGCAGAAGCGGCTGCCGGCGAACATCGGTGCGAAGCACGAAGGACAGGTGACGGTTGCGAGCGCCGAGCCGCAGTAGTCGCAGGCGACAGTATCCGCGGCAGCGGGCGCTCCACAGCCGGGACAGCGGAGTGCAGGCTCAGACATCAGGGTGCAGTCGTCGAAAGACGGCCAGGAGATGCATCTGGCTTGACGATAGGAGCAGGGCACTCGTCACTCTCGAAGAGCAGCCCGGTGATCGATCGGTTCTTCTGCATCAACGCGCCGGCGATTATCATCGGCCGCAGCCAGAACACGCAGGACAACGAGAGCACACGCCCCATCGTATACGCATCGGTCCCCCTCTTTCCCAACTTCGATGCTTCGCGACCGTATTTCAGCCATCATCGCCTCGGCCACCGTGGCCGGGCTCGCCCTCGCCGTGCTCTCCGCGCCGGCCGCAGCACAGACGCGGCTCCTGCGCACTCCTACCGTGAGCGAGCGGCACATCGCCTTCGCGTATGCCAACAACATCTGGGTCGTCGAGCGTGCCGGTGGCAATGCACGGAGACTCACCAGCTTTCAGGGCGAGACGCAGAACCCCAAGCTCTCGCCCGACGGCCGCTCCATTGCCTTCAGCGCCGAGTACGGGGGCAACACCGACGTGTACGTCGTGCCCGTCGAGGGCGGTCAGCCCAAGCGGTTGACCTGGCATCCCGGTCCCGATCTCGTGCAGGGCTGGACCCCCGACGGAAAGACGATCGTGTTCTCCTCGACGCGCGCCACGCAGGCGCCGAGCGGCGCGCCCCGCTTCTGGACAGTCTCCGTCGACGGCGGACCGGAGCAGGCGATGCCGATGCCGCGTGCCTATCAGGGAAAGATCTCGCCTGATGGAAAGCGCGTGGCGTACCGCATGAACAACTCGTGGGACGAGGAACGTCGCAACTATCGAGGCGGACAGAATCGCCCCATCTGGGTGGCCGACCTTGCGACACTGGATCTGGTGTCACCGCCATGGCAGGACTCCAAGGACATGGATCCGGTCTGGGTGGGTGAGACGGTCTTCTTCATCTCCGATCGCGACGGTGTCGCGAACGTCTGGTCGTGGGACACTCGCTCGAAGCTGCTCAAGCAGATGACGAAGTTCACCGGCTTCGACGTCAAGTCGCTCGATGCGGGTGGCAACAGCGTCGTCTTCGAGCAGGCGGGCTACGTGCACGCGCTCGATCCCGTGAGTGGCCGGGAGCAGATCGTGAACATCACGGCCGCCGGCGACTTCCCGTGGATGATGCCGCAGTGGAAGGACGTCGGAAACCGCATGGCGAATCTTGCGCTCTCGCCCACCGGCCGTCGGGCCGCCGTGGAAGCACGCGGCGAGATCTTCACGATTCCCGCCGAGAAGGGCGACGTCCGCAACATCACGAACTCGAGCGGCTCGGCGGAGATCTGGCCAACCTGGTCGCCCGACGGACGACAGATCGCCTATTTCGGCGATCGCTCCGGCGAGTACAAGCTGTACATCGCGGGACAGGACGGCCTCGCGCCGCCGCGTGAGATCACGCTGCCGGAACCGAGCCGGCCGTACACGCCGGCGTGGTCTCCCGACGGCAAGCGCATCGCGTTCCACGATACGCATTTCCGTCTCTGGCTGGTGGACGTCGCGAGCGGGAAGGCGTCCGTCGCCGATACCGATCCCTTCTTCAAAGGCGAGCGGTCGATCATCCCGGTCTGGAGCCCGGACTCGCGCTACGTCGCGTATCCCAAACGGCTTCCGTCGTTGTTTCGCGCGCTGTTCGCCTATGACGTGCAGACGGGCGAGAAACATCAGTTGACCGACGGCCTCGCGGATGCGACGTCGCCGGCGTGGGACGCGAGCGGCAAGTACCTCTGGTTCCTCGCATCCACGAACTACGGTCTGCGGTCGGGACTGCTCGACATGTCCTCGTACGATCGTCCCGAGACGCGCGGACTGTATCTCGCGATTCTCTCGAAGAGCGAAGCGTCGCCGCTGCTGCCGGAGAGCGACGAGGAAGCGGCGCGTGCCGGCCAGGCTCCACGCGAGCCGGGCCGCGAATCGCCCAACCAGCCCCACCCCGACAGCTCCGCTCGGCGCGCGCGCCCGGACAGCGCGCGCATGACGCCGGACTCGGCGCGCCAGAGCATTCCTCGTTCCACCGTCGTGCGCATGGACTTCGATGGACTGCAGCAGCGCATCGTCGCGGTGCAGGACGTGGCGCTGCGCGAGTACGCACAGCTCCGCGCCGGTGCGCCCGGCACGGTGTTCTTCCTCGAGCCCGTTCCGGAGACGGGAACGAGCGAGCCGCCTCCCGGGCCTCCGGGCGGCGGCGCGCAGCCGGGGAACACCCTGCACCGCTACCAGCTCACGACGCGAAAGGCCGCACCATTCGCGCAAAACGTCGCGCAGTACGTCGTGAGCGCGGACGGCAAGAAGCTGCTGTATCGCACGCCCGGCCAGAACGGAGCGCTCTACCTCGTCGACGCCGACAAGACGGCGCCGGCCGCGGGAACGGGGCGGATGAACGTGCAGCTCCGCGCGTATATCGATCCCAAGCTCGAGTTCCAACAGATCTTCAACGAGGGATGGCGCAACGAGCGCAACAATCTCTACGTGAAGAACATGCACGGGTCGGATTGGCCGAAGATGAAGGAGATCTACGGCCAGCTGCTTCCGTATGTCATGCACCGCTCCGACCTCAACTATCTGCTCGACAACATGGGCGCGGAGATCGCCATCGGGCACTCGTACGTGCGCGGCGGCGACATGCCCGCCGTTCCCACGGCGAGCGGCGGAATGCTCGGCGCCGACTTCACCGTGGACAATGGACGGTACCGCATCGCGAAGATCTACGATGCCGAGAGTTGGAATCCGGAGCTGAGAGCACCGCTCGCGATGCCCGGCAACAATGTGCGCACGGGCGATTATCTCCTCGCCGTCAACGGCGTCGAGCTACGCGCGCCGGACGACGTCTATCGCCTGCTCGACGGGACGGCGAACAAGCAGACCGTGCTCACCATCAACAGCCGTCCCTCGCTTGAAGGTGCACGGACGGTCACCGTGATACCGGTGGCCAACGAGCAGGGACTGCGCACGCGTGCGTGGGTGGAGCACAACCGCCGCCTCGTGGATTCGCTCTCGCACGGCCAGCTCGCCTACGTCTACCTGCCGAACACCGGACAGCCTGGCTACACGAGCTTCAATCGCTACTACTTCGCGCAGCAGGACAGACAGGGCGCGGTCGTGGACGAGCGCTACAATGGCGGCGGCTCGGCGGCGGACTACATCGTCGATCTGCTGGGCCGCGACTTCGACGGCTACTTCAACAATCCGGTGGGCGATCGCTATCCGTATACGAGCCCGGCGAACGGCATCTGGGGCCCGAAGGTGATGATCATCAATGAAATGGCCGGCTCGGGCGGAGACCTGATGCCCTATATGTTCAAGCGGCGCAAGCTCGGCCCGCTCGTCGGGAAGCGCACCTGGGGCGGGCTCGTTGCCACCACCGACACGCCGCCATTCATCGACGGCGGCTCGATGATCGCGCCGCGCTTCGGCTTCTTCGGTCGTGACGGAAAGTGGGCCGTCGAGAACGAGGGAGTCACTCCGGACATCGACGTCGAGAACTGGCCGAAGGAGGTAGCCGCGGGCCGCGACCCGCAGCTCGAGCGCGCGGTGCAGGAAGGGCTGCGGCTGCTCAAGGAGAATCCGCCGAAGCGCGACAGCAAGGAGCCCGCATCAAATGAGTGGGGCAAGCGGAAGGTGCCGCTGGTGCCGTAGGTCGCGCCGAAGAGGAATCCCCCTTGGCCACGCGCTCACGGCGCGGGGCACGAACGCCGGCAGTATCTTTGTCTCCATCACGAGGTGGAGAGTTGAACCCGGGCGATCCGGGGGTAGAATTCCTTGACCATCCTGACGTGCATGGGATCGGCGCCCGCTCCACGCTTTCACCGTGGAGCGGGCGTTGCGTCCCCGCTGCGATACAGCTCGAGGAATTCATGACGCTCGGCCCCACACGCTCCACCGTCGCTTATTTCTCCATGGAGATCTGCCTCGAACAGGCGATCCCCACGTACAGCGGTGGGCTCGGGGTGCTCGCCGGTGACACGTTGCGCTCGGCCGCCGATCTCGGCGTGCCGCTCGTCGCGGTGACACTGCTGCACCGAAAGGGGTACTTCGAGCAGCATCTCGACGCGATGGGGCAGCAGACCGAGCTGCCCGTGCTATGGAGTCCGGAAGACGTGCTGGAGCGCGTGGAGGGACGCGCGTCGGTGACGATCGAAGGACGCACCGTGGAGGTGGCGGCATACAAGTACTCCGTGAAGGGCGTTCGCAATCACGAGGTGCCCGTCTTTCTGCTCGACACGAATCTTCCGGAGAACAGCGAGTGGGATCGCACGCTCACGGACACGCTCTACGGCGGAGATGAGCACTATCGCCTCTGTCAGGAGATCGTGCTCGGCATGGGTGGCGCGGGATTGCTCCAGGCGCTCGGCTACGACGCCGGTGTGATCTACCATCTGAACGAAGGGCACTCGGCGCTTCTCACGCTGCAGCTGCTGGAGAAGCAACTCGATGGACGTCAGCACTTCGAGCTCGAGGACGCGGACCTCGAGGCGGTGCGCCACCGTTGCGTCTTCACGACGCACACGCCGGTCCCCGCCGGGCACGACAAGTTCCCGCTGGACATGGTGCGCAGCGTACTGGGCGACGAGCGCGTGGCGCTCCTCGAGGGATGCGGTGGCGTGCACGAGGGGGTGCTGAACATGACGCACCTCGCGCTGCATCTGACGCGATTCGTGAATGGCGTGGCGATGCGCCATCGGGATGTCTCGCGCAGCATGTTCCCCGACTATCCGATCGACTCGATCACGAACGGTGTTCACGCCACGACGTGGGCGGGTCCGGCGATCGCGGAGCTGTTCGACCGTCGCATTCAGGAGTGGCGCCGCGACAATCTGTACCTGCGTTATGCCGTGAGCATACCGCTCCAGGAGATTCGCGACGCGCATGCCGTGAGCAAGGTGGCGCTGCTCGACGAAGTGCAGCGTCGCACCGGCGTCGTCCTCGATCCGGCGGTGATGACGATCGGGTTTGCACGGCGCGCAACGCTGTACAAACGGGCAGATCTCATCTTCTCCGACGTCGAGCGCCTTGCGGCAATCGCGCGGAGCGTCGGAAAGATCCAGATCGTGTTCGGCGGCAAGGCACATCCGCACGACGGCGGTGGCAAGGAGCTCATTCGGCGCATCTTCGCGGCCGACGAACGGCTTCGTGGGCTCGTCGAAGTGGTGTATCTCGAGAACTACGAGATGGCGCTGGCGCAACAGATGGTTGCCGGCGTCGATCTCTGGCTGAACAACCCGATGAAGCCGCTCGAGGCGTCGGGGACGAGTGGAATGAAAGCGGCGATGAACGGAGTTCCGTCGTTCAGTGTGCTCGACGGCTGGTGGGTCGAGGGCCACATCGAAGGCGTGACCGGCTGGTCGATCGGCGGGCCGGATGCCGAGGGCGACCCGGGACGGGACGTGCTCGACCTCTATATCAAGCTCGAACGCGTGATCCTGCCGCTGTTCTACGGGCTGCCCTTCGCATACGCCGAAGTGATGCGCTCGGCGATCGCCCTGAACGCAAGCTTCTTCAACACGCAGCGCATGGTGCGGCAGTATGTCCACAACGCGTACTTCCCCGACAACTTGCCGCAGGACGCACGAATCAAGGAAACGGCGCTGTTGTAATCAGGCGCCGGTCGGCTACGCGGCGTCCACGATCGGCGGGCTGGTCTCGATTTCCGTCTCGTAGTCTTCCGTCTTCCGAATGGCGCGGAGCACTGTGCCCCCGGCGGCGATGGCGCCGAGCACGATGTAGATGTAGAAAGTGTAGAAGCGCCACCAGACCAGAGACGCGGCGAAGAGCTGCCCGGGGATCGCGTGGCCCAACGCGGCGCGAAAGGCCATCTCGACCGCTCCGCCGCCACCGGGTGCCGGCACGACGGCCGCGCCATACAGAAACCCGAGCGGCCAGAGAGCGAGTGGCGCGAGTGGCGCCGACGCAACGCTCGTCAGCACGAGCGCGGGCAGCACGGTGAGCCGGATGGCGACGTGCACGAACGACGCGAAGAATGCGGCCACGGCGGACCTTCGGTGGATGCGCTCCACGGAGTCCACCGTGCCGCGCAGCTTTCTGAGCGCGCGCTGGATCGTGCGCCACCGTCCCGCGTGCAGACGAAGCCGTTGGGCCCAGCGCGGTGGTGGACCGTCGGCGTCGCGGCGGGAGAGAAAGAGCGCGAGCGCGCCGATCCCGATGATGACCGCTGCGTATGCACCCACCACGCTGACGAGCGTGACGAGCACCGCGCCCGCATGGCGGAACACCAGCGCGACGCACAAGACGACGGCGGCGAGTGAGAAGACCTCGAGAAAGAGCTCGGCGTAGAGAATGACGAGCACGCTCGACGATGGGAGTCCGGCCTCAGTGAGCACGAAGAACCGCGCCGGCTCGGCGCCGCTGCGGGCGGGAGTGATCGCGGCGGCGAAGTCGCCACCGAGACAGGTGCGTGCCGCGGTCGAGAGCTTCAGGTGAATGCCGGCGGCACGCGCGCTCCAGCGGATCTTGAGCGACCGGGCGAGCACTTCAACGGCGACAGCGAGAAGCGCAAAGAGGTGCGCGCGCAGCGGCAGGGAGAGCGACGTCCCCTGCTGCGACCACCCCAGAATCATATAGATCGAGACTCCAATCGTCGCGGCGAACGAGAGTGCCGTGAGCAGCCAGCGCTTGGGAGTCATTCAGTGTTCGACGGAAACATCGGCGGAAGCTACTCGGCTCGTGCCTTGTCAGCCAGCATACGTCGCTCGACCGCGCTCCGCTGAAGAGCGGGTGGAGAACTCATCCTCTGAAAGCCGAGAACAGTTGAGAGTGGGGGAGTTTTCCTGCAGTTCCAGGTTGAAGTTGACGCAGTAATCAGCCGGTCGTAGACCGCGGTGGCGTAAGGACACTCTCTGACAGGGCCATTGGGAAACAGAACGGCGGAACTGAGGTAATCCTCGGTTCCGCCGTTCCGTATCGAACGTGTGTCGTGCCGGGATGATGTTACTCCCTTGGGATCTGCGACCATCTCACAACTCGAAAACTTCAACTATCAACTGCTGGAGAACTCCCCCACTCAAAACTCTGATCTGCAAAGCACCAGCCCTTGCGCGGCGCCCCTATCCGCGCCTACTTCGTGTGCTCTCGCCTTCTCGTCGGAGTAACCTGCTCATGACTCGCATTCTTTCTCGCGCCGCAGCACTCGGCGCGCTCTTCGCCCCGCTCACCGCCCTCGGTGCGCAGCGGATGACGCCCGCTCCCGCCAACGACACGCGGCCCAGTATTCCGCTCAACCCAGGGCAGGTGCGCGGCTCGTCCATGCTCGATACCGCTGCCCTCAATACGCTGAAGTGGCGCGAGCTCGGACCCTTCCGCGGCGGACGATCCGTGGCCGTCACCGGCTCGGCGGCGCGCCCGAACGAGTACTACATGGGCACCACCGGCGGCGGCGTCTTCAAGAGCCTCGATGGCGGACAGTCCTGGGCGGCGGTCACCGACAAATATTTCGGCGGAACGATCGGCGCCATCGCCGTCTCCGCCTCCAATCCGGACATCGTCTACGTGGGCGGAGGCGAGTACGCGCTGCGCGGCAACGTGTCGCACGGCGAGGGCGTCTGGAAGTCCACCGACGCCGGAAAGACCTGGACCTCTCTTGGGCTCAAGCTCACGAGGCAGATTTCCCGAGTCCTCGTGCATCCCACCAATCCGGAGATCGTCTACGTCGCGGCGGAGGGCAATGTGTGGGCGCCGACGCCGGATCGCGGCATCTACCGCAGCAGGGACGGCGGGAAGAACTGGAGCAAGGTACTCTTCCGCAACGACTCCACTGGCGCGTCTGACCTCGTGTTCGATCCCGCCAATCCCAACGTGCTCTACGCTGCCTTCTGGCAGGTTGGCCGCACGCCGTGGATGCTCAATTCCGGCGGCGCGGGAAGCGGCGTCTTCAAGTCCACCGACGGTGGCGACACCTGGCGCGACATCAGCCACAATCCCGGGATGCCGGCGGGGATCTTCGGCAACATCGGCCTCACGGTGTCCGCCGCGAATCCGAATCGCGTGTTCGCGATCATCGAAGCTGACTCCGGCGGCGTCTATCGCTCCGACGACGGCGGCGCGACGTGGATGCACACCAACGCCGATCGGTCGCTGCGCCAGCGCGCCTGGTACTACTCGAAGATTCACGCCGACCCGAAAGACACCAACGTCGTCTACGTGAACAACGTGAACTTCAACAAGTCGACGGATGGCGGAAAGACATTTCGCCCCGTGCGCGGCATTCCGCACGGCGACTCGCACGACTTCTGGATCGCGCCGAACGACAACAAGCGCATGATCGAGGCGGATGATGGCGGCGGGAGTGTCTCCACCGACGGCGGACGCACGTGGACCGACGAGGACTTCGCCACCGCGCAGTTCTATCACGTCATCACGACGAACCACTTCCCGTACCATATCTGCGGCGCGCAGCAGGACAACAGCACGCTCTGCGGGCCGAGCCGGAAGGCCGGCGGCATCGACGTTCGCGATTGGGTGGAAGCCGGTGGCGGGGAGTCCGGCTACATCGCGTCTCGCTCGGATGAACCGGACGTCGTATACGCGGGCAGCTACGGCGCGCTGCTCACGCGAAAGGACCTGCGCACCGGGCTCACGCGCAACATCAATCCGTGGCCTGACAACCCGATGGGCCATTCGGCCATCGACCTGAAGTATCGCTTCCAGTGGACGTATCCGATCGTCCTCTCGCCGTTCAACCCAAATGTGCTGTACGCGACGTCGAACTACGTGCACCGCACGACGAATGACGGCCAGAGCTGGGAAGTGATCTCACCCGACCTCACGCGCAACGATCCCAAGACACTCGGCCCCTCCGGCGGTCCGCTCACCAAGGACCAGACGTCGGTCGAGTATTACGGCGTCATCTTCGCGTTCGCGGAGTCGCCGAAGCAGAAGGGCGTCCTATGGGCTGGTTCTGATGATGGGCTGGTTCATGTGTCGCGCGACAATGGAAAGACGTGGCAGAACGTGACGCCCAGGGACATGGCGGTCTACACACGCGTGTCGATCATCGAGCCCTCGCGCTACAATGCCGGCACGGCGTACATCGCCGCGAATCGCTTTCAGCTCGACGACATGAAGCCGTACCTCTGGAAGACGACCGACTTCGGTAAATCGTGGATGCGCATCGATGCGGGCATCGACCCGACGGAATTCACGCGCGCCATTCGCGAAGACGACGAGAAGCAGGGACTGCTCTACGTGGGCACCGAGCGCGGCGTCTGGTTCTCGAACGACGACGGGCGCGATTGGCAGCGTCTGCAGCTCAATCTGCCGCCCGTGCCGGTGCACGATATCGCCGTCCGTGAGGGCGATCTCATCGCGGCGACGCATGGTCGCAGCTTCTGGATCATCGACGACATCTCGGCGCTGCGGCAGCTCACGCCGACGCTCACCGCCCAGGATGCGCATCTCTTCAAGCCACGCGATGCGTATCGCGTGAGCTTCGCGAGTGGTCGTGGCGGCGGAGGCGGAGGTGGTGCGGGAGCCGGCGCGCCGGCAGGACCGCCCGTTCACCCGGTCGCTGCCAGCCCGGCAGGCGGTCCGGTCGTGAGCTACTGGCTCAAGCGCCCCGCTCGCGAAGTGGTGCTCGAGTTCATGGACGCGAAGGGCAAGCTGATCAAGTCGTTCACGAGCAAGCAGGACTCCGTGGTGGCGGCGGACTCGGTCACGCGGGGCGCGCGCACGCGCACTCGCGTGGACTCGTTGACGAAGGCCGGCATCTCCGCCGACAGCGCCGAGCGTCTCGTGCGCCGCACTGCCGGTGCTGGCGCAGGTAATGCAGGCGCGGCACCGGGAGCGGAGGATGACGGTCCCATTCGCACGCCGCCACCACCGCGCGTTCCCAACAAGGTGGGGATCAATGCCTTCAACTGGAACATGCGCTATCCGGATGCGTCCACGTTCGAAGGGCTGATCATGTGGGCTGCCGGCACGCAGGGGCCAACGGCGCCTCCGGGCACCTACCAGGTGCGCATGATCGTGGATGGCTCGCCGGTGGCGACGCAGAGCTTCGCGCTCAAGAAGGATCCGCGCACCAAGGCGACGGCTGCGGATCTCGCCGCGCAGTTCGCCTTCCTCGTGAACGTGCGCGACCGCACGACGGCGGCGAACGACGCGGTGAAGACGATTCGCTGGGTGAAATCGCAGCTTGCCGATCGCGAAACGAAGCTCACGGGACAGGCGAAGACCGATTTCCAGTCGCAAGCCACTCCGCTGCGCACCGAGCTTTCGGTGGTGGAGGATTCGATCTATCAGACGAAGAATCGCAGCGGACAGGATCCGCTCAACTATCCCATTCGTCTGAACAACAAGATCGCCGCGCTCGCCGGCGTGGCGGGGAGCGCCGAAGCAGTGCCGACGAAGCAGACGACCGATGTCTACAGCGGTCTGTCGAAGCAGCTCGACGGCGAGCTCACGAAGATGAAGAAGGCGCTCGATTCGCGTCTTCCGGCGGTGAACGCGACGCTACGAAAGGCGGGATTGCCCGAGATCGTGCCTCGGCCGGCGGACGTGCCGGCTCCGCCGGGAACGATCAGCGACAACGACGACGCCGATCAGGATGGACTTTAGTGGGTGGGCTGACGGTCGGACTGTCCGACCGTCAGACCGTCAGACTTGCTTCAATGCCCATTCCCATCGTGTGGTATCCCTTGTCCACGTAGAGCGTCGTGCCAGTAATTCCGCTCGCGAGTGGGGAGCAGAGGAAGGCCGTCGCCGATCCGACCTCTGCGGCTGTCAGCTCCTCGGATAGCGGCGCATTTGCCGAGACGTACGCCACAATCTTCTCGATGACCCCGATTGCCGACGCCGCGCGCGACGCGAATGGTCCCGCGGAGACCGTATTCACGCGAATACCCCACTTTCGTCCCGCTTCGTAGGCGAGTAGCCGCGTATCGCACTCGAGCGCGGCCTTGGCGCTCGACATCCCGCCGCCGTAGCCGGGGATCACGCGCTCGCTCGCCATGTACGTGAGCGACGCGAAGGCGCCGCCCGGCCGCATGAGCGGGCCGAGGCGCGACACCATGCTCACGAGCGAGTATGCGCTCGCACTCACCGCGGCGAGATAGCCGTTCCGACTCGTCTCGAGCAACGGCTTCTTCACCTCGGGGCCATTCGCGAGCGCATGGACGACGATGTCGAGCGGCCGGTCGCCGAAGTCGGCTATGAGATGAGCAGCTAGTCCGCCAATGGAGCAGTCGCCGACGTCCTTGTAACGCCTGCTGGTGCGCAGCTCGTCCGGCATCTCGTCGATCGTGTCGAACACGGCGTCGAGCGGATAGATCCTCTCAAAGGTGAGCAGCGAGCCGTCGCTCAGCCGGCGCGACTCGTCCATCCTCCCGCGCTCGAGCAGGTTCATGAGGATGTTGAGCGCCGGAGGCCACGTGCCCACGCACACGCTCGCCCCCGCCTCGGCGAGCGCCTTCGCGATCGCGAATCCGAAGCCGCCGTCATCAGCAACGCCAGCAACAAGGGCACGGCGTCCGGAAAGGTCAATGTTGAGCATTCACGGAGTATGACACACGTGACCGGCCGAACAAAGGGGTAGGCGGCGGGCGTCAACGATGCGGGAAATCGCGCGGGCAGGTAACGTGTACGTGTGCCGCGCCACGTGACTTCGCCAGCAAAGACCTCCTCGCCACGTCCAGAAGCCCTCGACGTGCCTCCAGCGCAGATCGAGCGACGCCGGGCGCCCGCGTCGTCCGGCCCCGCTTTCGCGCGTGGACTCTGGCGCATTGCCGCGGCGGATGTCTCGAGCGGCAATAACGTCAGCCTGCTCCAGGACGGACTCGCGACCTTCGATGCCATGTGCATCGCCATTGAGTCCGCGCAGGAGAGTGTGGTGCTCGAGGCGTACATCCTGCGCTCCGATGACGTCGGCCACCGCATCGGTGACGCGCTCATCGGCGCCGCGCAGCGTGGGGTGACGGTTCGTGTGCTGAGCGACTGGATCGGGATGCGCGGCATTCAATGGAGCTTCATCACGGGGCTCAAGAAGGCGGGCATCCAGCACCGCGTCTTCAATCCGCCAGGGCTGCGCCCCTGGTTCGGCCTCATTCCACGCGACCACCGCAAGCTGCTGGTCGTGGACTCTTCCGTCGGCATCACGGGCGGCGTCGGAATCGGCAACGAGTGGATGGGCAAGACGAAACGGCGGCGCGGCCATTGGCGCGACACCGCGGTGCGCATCGAGGGCCCCGCGGCAAACGACATGCAGCAGGCCTTCGACGCGATGTGGGAGCGAGCGTACAAGCGTGAACGGCGCGGATCACATCGGCTCACTCGCCGCGCCGCGCGTGGCGCTCACCTCGATCCCGCCACCGCCGCGCCGTCGCTGGTGGGCATCATCGAGGGAGAGCCGCTCCGGATGCGCATCGCGCGCGCACTCCAGATGCAGGCAATTTCGGCCGAGCGCTCGATCTGGATTGCGAATGCGTACTTCGTGCCGAGTCCGTCCGAGGTGGAGTCACTCCTGGGCGCGGCGCGTGACGGAGTGGATGTGCGCGTCCTCGTGCCGGCGCGCAACGATCACCGCTGGGTGTCGTTCCTCACGCGACGCTACTACCGCCGCCTCCTCACGAACGGGGTGAGGATCTGGGAGTGGAAAGGCACGATGATGCACGCCAAGACGAGCGTCGTGGATGGACGCTGGGTCCGCGTGGGATCGACGGACTTCAACCCGCTCGGCGTCGCGATCAACTACGAGCTCGACGCGGTGATCGAGGACGCCTCGCTCGGCGCGCAGGCGGAGGAGATGTTCCTCGCCGATCTCGAGGCGTCGAGAGAAATCACCATGCGCAGCCGGATCGTGCGGAGTTGAACAGCATCGTCCGCGTTGCCAGGGACTCATCGCCACTTATGCCGCACTGGATTCGACGTACCCACTTTACTCTTTCAGCGCTGCTCTTCGCCACGGCGCTTTCGCCAGCGAAGGCACAGTCCGATACGACGCGGTCCACCGTCCAACTGTTCACGTATCGCGACGGTGCGCTCGCGAGCGGCGTCATTCTCGCCGCGCTGTTCGCGCGTCGCCTGGACGATCACTACGCGCAACGGTTGCAGGATTCCTCCACGCAGGCGAACGAGAAGCTGCACAAGCTCGCGACCTTCGTGCGCACGACCGCGGCGCCCGGCGCCTTCATCATCGGCACCACGATGTACGTCACTGGCCGCGTGGCGAAGAACGATCATCTCGCCTCGCTCGGCCTGCACGGCACGGAAGCGCTGGTGCTGGGAGAAGTGACGGGTGGCGTGCTCAAGGGCTTCACCGGCAGGCAGCGGCCGTACGTCACGCCGCAGAATTCGCACGCCTTCGGTTTTCTTCGCGGATTCGCCGGCGGGGATCAGTATCGCTCGTTTCCGTCGGGACATGCGCTGGCTGCATTCGCGGCGGCGGCAGCGGTGTCGAGCGAGACGTCGGGATGGTGGCCGAATACGCGATGGATTTTCGGCCCGGCGCTGTTCGGTGGCGCGACGCTGACCGCCGTCTCGCGGATGTACGACAACCAGCACTGGGCGAGCGACGTCATCGTCGGCGCGGGCCTTGGCACTTTCGCTGGCCTGAAGGTGGTGCGGTACAACAATGCGCATCCCGGCAGCAAACTCGACAAATGGCTCCTCAGCGGGTCGATCGTTCCGGCCGAGGGCGGCGGACACACGCTGCGGTGGTCGCTCATACCCGGTGTTTCGATAGGGCGTTCATCGAAGGCGCCGTGAGCGCGCTCTCGTCGTGAAGCGCGGACCCAAGAGCGGCATCTTCATCATCGCGCCGATCGCCGGTCCGGTTGGTGCGCGCATCGCCGAGCTGCAGGGCGCGCACGACCCGCGGATACTCAAGCTGGGTCCGCCGCACGTCACGATCGCGGGATCGTCCGGGGTCGGACCGATCGCCGCGAACACGCCGGTCGAGGAGCTCGAGGAGAAGCTCGGCGCCATCGCGGCAGGCACGGCGCCCATCTCGCTGCGCTTCGGCCGACCGACGAAGTTCATGCAGACGGAGATCGTCGTCCTCCCGCTCGATCCGCACGGCGCCCTTCGCACGCTGCACGAGCGGATCAAGCTGAGTGGACTGCGGAGCGCGCCATCGCGATTCTTTTTTACGCCGCATGTCACGCTAAGCCTGTACCGTGAGCTCCCGAAGGAGGCGCTCAACGCGCTGCTGCGGGAGAAGTTCGACGAGCTGGTGGTGGTGGACCGGATCGAGGCGCACCTGACGCAGGATACGGGGGAGTCGAGGAAGCTGGTTACTTTGCCGCTGCTGGGTGGATGAACTTCGCCCGCTCGCTGGCGCTCGCTCTTCGGCCCGCGACCGCGCGGCGACCGCGCGGCGAGCGGGCGGAACAGCTCACAGATTAAGATTTCAAGGTGATCAAAAATCTTCTCGCCGATTTGGAAGCAGACATGTCCGCCGAGTCCGCGGCGCGATTCACGGATCTCGTCGTCGAGCATCTCGCCTCGACTCGCGCTGGCGACGGTCCCGTCAGCACGTCGCTGAGCTCCGAGCAGATCGCGGCTCGCTTCGACGAGCCGCTCCCGCTCGAGGGCGCATCGCTGGAATCCGTCGTCGGTCGGTTGCGCGATGAGGTTCTCGCCGACTGCAATCGCCTCACGCATCCCCGCGCCGTCGGTCACCAGGTCTCGGCTCCGCTCCCCGCGGCCATCTGGACGGAGTCCATCATCGGCGCGCTCAACCAGTCGGTCGCCGTCGCGGAGATGTCGCCCACGGCGACGGTGCTCGAGCACCGCGTCATCCGATGGATGTGCGATCTCGTTGGCTATCAGGCTGGCGCTGGAGGGACGCTCACGAGTGGCGGCACCGAGGCAACCTTCACCGCGCTGCTCGCCGCGCGCGCGGCGGCGATTCCCGATGTGTGGACGAATGGTGTGGGCGCGAATCCGCCCGTCGTGATCTGTGGCGTGCACACGCACTACGCCGTGTCGCGCGCCGTGGGCGAGCTGGGGATCGGCATGCGCAACGTCATCGTGGTGCCGACGCGCGACTGGGCCATGAACACCGACGCACTCGCCGAGGTGCTCGATCGTCTCGATGATGACGGCAGACCGGTGATGGCCGTCGTCGCTACCGCGGGGACCACGGCGACAGGCTCGTTCGACGATCTGCAGACGATCGGCGCACTCTGCGACGCGCACGGGGTCTGGCTCCATGTGGACGCCGCGCATGGCGGATCCGCGCTCTTGAGCCAGCGGCACCGCAGTCGTCTGCGCGGCATCGAGCACGCGCGGTCGATCGCCTGGGATCCGCACAAGATGATGCTTCTTCCCCTGGCGGCGGGATTGTTGCTCGTCCGAGACGAGCGAGTGCTCGAGTCGGCGTTCTCGCAGCGCGCACCGTACCTCTTTCACGGCGGCGACGGTGAGCGAGTGTGGGATCAGGGAGTGCGCAGCTTCCAGTGTTCGCGCCGCGCCGACGTCATCAAGCTCTGGGTGGCGCTCCAGCGCTACGGCGCGAATGGCATCGGCGCGCTCTACGACCGTCTCTGCGACGTCACCATGGCGATGCACGACATGCTCGTCGCGCATCCGTCGTTTGCGGTGCTGCACGTGCCGACGTCGAACATCCTCTGTTTCCGATACGTCGGCGACGGCTCGCTCGACGACGAGGCGCTCGACGTGGTGAATCGCGAGCTGCGCGAGCGGTACAACCGGTCGGGGGCGGGATGGATAACGGCGACGCAGCTCGACGGGCGAAGAGTGCTGCGGGTGACGATCATGAACCCGAGAACGAACGAGCACCACGTGCGAGAGATCGTCGAGGGGCTGGCGCGAGAAGCTGCCTCGATGTAAACAGGTCCCTCACCGCGGTGGGCTGTGGAACCCTTCGCACCGCCACAAGATTGGTGTGCAGATACCCGAGAGGCGGCACAGCCGCCGCCCCGAGAGCACGGCGCGTCGCGCCGCGCGCCCCGACACCCGCTTGAATATGAAAGCCAACTCCATTCTCGACACCATCGGCAACACCCCTCACGTCCGACTCAACCGACTCTACGCCGGCGTCGCTGCGCCGAACGTCGAGGTGTGGCTCAAGCTGGAGCGCAACAATCCGGGTGGGAGCATCAAGGACCGCATCGGCATCGCGATGGTGGAGGACGCCGAGCGTCGTGGACTACTGAAGAAGGGATCGACGATCGTGGAGCCGACGTCGGGCAACACGGGAATCGGGCTCGCGATGGCGGCGGCGGTGAAGGGATACCGCTGCATTCTCGTCATGCCCGATTCCTTTTCAGTCGAGCGGAGGCGTGTGCTCACCGCGTACGGCGCGGAGCTCGAGCTCACGCCGCGCGAGATCGGCATGAAGGGCTCGATCGCGAAAGCCCAGGAGATCGTTGCCGCAACGCCCGGCGCCTGGATGCCGATGCAGTTCGACAACCCGGCCAACGTCGAGATCCACAAGACAACGACGGCGCAGGAGATTCTTCGCGACTTCCCGGAAGGAATCGACTACCTCATCACCGGCGTCGGCACTGGCGGCCACATCACTGGTGTAAGCGAAGTGCTCAAGGAGACGATGCCGAAGCTCAAGACCTTTGCGGTCGAGCCGGCGAAGTCCACGGTGCTGAGCGGCGGCACGCACACGCCGCACAGAATTCAGGGCATCGGCGCCGGCTTCATCCCGACCAACTTCCACGCCGACACGGTGGACGGATACATCCAGGTCACGGAGGAAGACGCCTTCCGCTACGCCGTCCGCGCGGCAAAGGAAGAGGCGGTGTTCGTCGGCCCGTCGTCAGGCGCGTCGCTCGCCGCCGTCGCGAATAAGCTGCCGGACATTCCGGCGGGGAGCCGGGTGCTGACGTTCTGCTACGACACCGGGGAGCGGTACCTGTCGGTTGAAGGACTCTTCTGATGGCCGAAGGCGCTCGTCACAACGCCTTCTTGATCGCAGCCTCGATGTTCTGATCGCCGCCAACGCCTGTGTAAACGACCTTCCCGCGCCTGTCCAGCACGACAATGTACGAGGTCGCGGGCACGTCCCACTTCCCCGTCGCGTCGCCCTTCGTGTCGAAGAGCTGCTCGCCGGGGACGCCGTACTTGACGACGTGCAGCTTCACGCGATTCACGCTCTGATTCACGCTCACCGCGACGGCGACGAACTTCACCCGATCGCCGTACGTCGCCTGCGCCTTCTTCATCGCGGGGAGCAGATGCTCACAGTTCTCGCACCAGGTCGCCCAGAACTCGATCACCGCCGGTCCCTTCGCGACCTGCGCGAGATCAACAGTCTTGCCGTCGAGCGTCTGGAGCGTCGCGCTCGGCGCGGTGCTGCCGATGGCGAGACCTGAATCCTGCGCGCGCACGACACGCGGTGTGGCGAATGCGAGCGCGCCAGCGACGAAGGCGGTGGCGAGACGAAGGCGAGCTCGAGCGATCATATGATCAGTTGTCCCATCTTCACGAGGTAGTACTCGGCGGCGCCGAGCATGACGAGCGCGAACACTTTCTTCACCGTCAACATCCAGGCACCAGCGCGGGGCAGGCGCGCCAGCCCACCCGTCGACAGGCCGACCACGACGAGCAGCGCGCACATGCCGAGCGAGAAGGTGAGCAGATAGACGAAGCCGAGCATGGCGCTGTGCGTCACCGCCACCCAGGTGAGCACCGCGGCCATCACCGGTGCCGAGCAAGGTGCAGCGACCAGTCCCGACATGGCGCCCATCGCGAGCGCGCCGGAGAACCGTCCTGCCGTCCCGAGGTTCGAGGCCCGGGTCATCATACTCGCCGGCAGCCGAATCGGTACCACGTCCACCATGCTCAAACCGGCGAGGATGAGCACGTTGGCCATGGCGAAGTAGAGCCAGGGGTTGGTGCTGACGCTGCCGAACAGAGTGCCCGTCAGTCCCGCGAAGACACCGAGCGCCGAGTAGACCAGCGCGAGGCCAGCGACGTATGTGAGCGTGAGCAGCACCGGCCGCATGCGCGACGACGCGACGTCTCCCGTGGATTGGCCGCCGACGATTGCCGCGGTTATCGGGATCATCGGATAGACGCATGGTGTCAGGCTGGTGAGCACTCCGCCCAGGAACAGGGCGGGGAGCGCCAGCAGCGGGTTGCCGTTGAGGAGTTGCTGCGAGATGGAAGGGTCGGGCATGAGCGTAATATACGATTTCACAGGGCTCGCGCAGTTGGGACCTCAAGTGTTGAGTGGGGGAGTTCTCCAGCAGTGGAAAGTTGAAGTTGTCGAGTTGGGAGATGGTCGCAGATCCCAAGGGAGTAACATCATCCCAGCACGGCACACGTTCGATACGAAACGGCGGAACTGACGATATCGTCAATTCCGCCGTTCTGTTTCCCAATGGCCCCCGTCAGAGAGTGTCCTTACGCCGCCTCGGTCTACGAGCGGCTGATGACTGCGTCAACTTCAACTTTGAACTGCAGGAAAACTCCCCCCCTCCAACGACCGACGCCGCCGGCGGCGGAACGAGATCGGCCGGCCAGCCCGGCGGCAGCGCCCCATGGAGGGGAACGACGGGAGGCTGTTGGCAGGGGTCGCGTCGTCGCGGTCGCTCGTGCACCCGGAATGCTGCGTTCCGGCAGGCACCAGCACAAGGCACTTTCGCTGCCGTGATGAGACCTCGCCGAGTGACTCACGTGCACGGCGGCACTCTCGAGTTGCGGTTAGATTCAAAGGCTAGGACGGAATATCAGCCGTCCTGTCGCACTGTCTGACCGTCATCCTGTCATCCCGTTTTCAAGTGGCTCCTCAGTTCATCTACGTCATGAAGGCCCTGCGGAAGGTCGTTCCGCCGGCGCGGGTCATTCTCGACGATATCTGGCTTTCGTTCTATCCCGGCGCGAAGATCGGCGTACTCGGCGCCAATGGCGCGGGGAAGTCCTCGTTGCTGCGCATCATGGCCGGCGTCGATGAGAACTTTCAGGGCGAAGCGTGGGCCGCGAAGGGGACGAAGATCGGCTACCTCCCGCAGGAGCCGCAGCTCGACCCGACCAAGGACGTGCGCGGCAACGTCGAGGAAGCAGTCGCCGCGCAGCGCAAGCTGCTCGACCGGTTCAACGAGATCTCGATGCAGTTCGCCGAGCCGATGGACGACGACGCAATGACGAAGCTGCTCGACGAGCAGGCGCGCGTGCATGAGCGCATCGACACACTTGATCTGTGGAATCTCGACAACAAGATCGAGATCGCGATGGAAGCACTGCGTCTTCCGCCGGATGATGCCGACGTGACGAGGCTTTCTGGCGGCGAGAAGAGACGTGTGGCGCTGTGCCGCATTCTGCTCGAGCAGCCCGACATGCTGTTGCTCGACGAGCCCACCAATCATCTCGACGCCGAGTCCGTCGAATGGCTGGAGCATTTCCTCGGCGACTTTCCTGGCACCGTCGTCGCTATCACGCACGATCGCTATTTCCTCGACAACGTCGCGAAGTGGATCCTCGAGCTCGATCGCGGCAAGGGGATGCCGTACGAGGGGAACTACACGAACTGGCTCGAGCAAAAGCGCGAGCGTCTCAAGCAGGAAGAGAAGACCGAGTCGGCTCGTCAGCGTACCCTGACACGAGAGCTGGAGTGGGTGCGCATGGCGCCTCGCGCGCGTCAGGCCAAGAGCAAGGCGCGTATTCAGAAGTTCGAGGAGCTACAGGCCGAAGACACCGGCGACAAGGTGTTGCAGCACGAGATCACCATTCCGCCACCGCCGCGCCTTGGCAACGACGTCGTCATCGCGAAGGGCTTGAAGAAGGCGTACGGCGACAAGGTGCTATTCGACGATCTCACCTTCTCGTTGCCGCGCGGCGGCATCGTCGGCGTGATCGGACCGAATGGTGCGGGCAAGACGACACTGTTCCGGATGATCGTCGGCGAGGAGAAGCCCGATGGCGGCGAGCTCAAGATCGGGGAGACGGTGGAGCTCGCGTACGTGGATCAGGGCCGCATTCTCGATCCCAATAAGACTGCGTATCAGGAAGTGAGTGGCGGGCTCGATGAGATTCAGGTGGGCAACCGCGAGATCAATGCGCGGGCGTATCTCAGCCAGTTCAACTTCAGAGGGACGGATCAGCAGAAGAAGGTTGGCGATCTGTCAGGTGGAGAGAGAAACAGACTGCATTTGGCGAAGCTGCTGAAGAGCGGCGGGAATGTTCTGTTGCTCGACGAGCCGACGAATGATCTTGACGTCGATACGCTGCGCGGGCTCGAGGAAGCGCTTGTTGATTTCGCGGGGTGTGCGGTCGTCATTTCGCATGACCGGTGGTTTCTCGATCGAATTGCGACGCACATTCTGGCCTTCGAAGGGAATTCGGAGACGGTGTGGTTCGAGGGGAACTTCAAGGAGTACGATGCGGACCTGCGGCGCAGAAAGGGCGCCGATGCGGATCAGCCGCATCGAGTGACGTACAAGAAATTGGTGCGGAGCTAGTCCCGCGCTTCGCCCTCAACGCCGCTCAACAACCATCGCATTCGCACCCATGTTGAACACCGCCTTCCGGCGGCCGATGAAATTCACCGGCGGAAAGTCCTTCTGCACCTCCAGATGCTCCTGATACTGCTTCCGGCGCACCCTTTCGATTTCATCAATATTCGTCTCTCCTTTCCTATCGAACGGCCACCTTCGCGCGAAGATACGCCAGCTTGTCGGCACTCCCGGTGAACATTCCATCCACCCAGCGGCCGTTGGCAAGCACATTGTTGTAGATCGTCGCCTGGTCGTACCGGTTCAGACTGAAACCGGCCAGGTATTGCAGCCGGAGATTCCGGTCTCGGTTGATCTGCGCATCGGCGAGATAGCCTTTCAGGTCAGACGCGCGTCCGGCAAAGGTCGCGAAAAGTCCGACGCCGGAATCGAAGCCGGTCTCCAGGAGCGACTGCCGGACGAGCGCATACTCGGGCCGCGCGAGGCGCGCCTCGATGGCGTCGAGGTCCACATGGAGCGGTCCGTTCTGGCCGACGAGCACGACGTCGTATCCCTGACCGTTATAGGTGTTGCCGAAAATCACGCCGTCCGGAAAGGCCTCGAAGAAGGTGGCCATCGAGCTCTTCACCGCCGCTTCACTGTTCTCGTAGAGTTGCACGAACACCGTCACCACGCCGCCAGGATTGAGATGCTTCTTGGCGACCTCCCAGAACTCGCGCGTGTACAGCGTGGCCGCACCCTTTACCCACGGGTCGAACGGATCGCTCGTGATCGCGTCGAACTTCTCGTTGGTGGTCAGGAGAAAGTGGCGCGCGTCGTCGATCTCGACGTGGGTCTTTGGATTCCTGACGACGTTGTAGTTGTACTCCCCGAAATAAGCGCTCACCGTCGAAGGAACGAGCGGCTCGATTTCGGCGATCGTCAGTTTCTCCACGGCAGGGCTGATGCTCACCGCTCCTGCCGTCACGCCCGCGCCGCACCCGATCACGAGCACCGACTTCGCCTGCGCGGGCAGCAGCGTGGTGAGGTGCCCGAGCATCCGCTGTAGCCGCATGTCCTGCGGCTCGCTCGATGCCTGCACCTTGCCGGCGTTGTGATAGTTGAGATAGCCGTTCGGAAGACGCGACACCGCCATCGACGAATTCGTCCCTTCGCCGACGAAGATGAATTCACCGGCCGTGTTCAACCACGTCGCGGCGAATCGTCCGTAGCCCACGAGGAGCGGCGGTACGGGGATGACGGTGGAGGCGAGCAGGAGGGAGAGCATCACGATACCGATGCCGACAAGCGCGCCGCGCACGCCGGAGGACGGCGCGCTTTTCACTGCCGCGCCGGAGTCGCTTGCGTCGTCGCTCGGTGCGTAGTCCGGAACCAGCATGATCAGAGCGGCAGTCGCGGCGAGTGCCATCAACACGCGCTGTGACTGCTGCGTGCCGATGGCAGCCACGAGGACGAGGCTCGCGACCAGCGCACCGAGAATTGCACCCAGGGTGTTCGCGGCGTACACCGTGCCGACGAGCCGACCGGCATCGCGCTGGTCGGGAGCGGTGGCGGCGAGGGCGAGTGGAAAGCTCGCGCCCCACAGCAGCGACGCCGGAAGCACCGTCACCAGGCAGCGCACAAAATCGATCTGGAACTGAAGCCACGCGCTGCTCGCGAGCCCTGGATTCACCGGCCAGTAGGGAAGCGCCCGCGTCTCGCAGTACGCGGCCCACGCGATGGCAACGACGATGCCGAGCTGGCACCACCCGAGCGAGCGCCGGGGGTTGCGCACAGTGCGCGCGAAGAACGACCCGGCGCTGCTGCCAATGCCCAGGCCCACCAGCACCGCCGCGAGGATGAGCGAGAAGGTGTACGTCGTGGCGCCGAGGAGCAGCGTGAGCAGGCGGGTCCAGATGACCTCCGCGCCGAGTGCCGTGGCGCCCGAAAGGGCAATGGCGACGAGAACCGGCACGGCATGTCGCGGGATCTCGATTGTCGGCGCATCGGACTCCGTCGTCGTGGGCTTGTACGTGGTGACACGTGCGAGCGTGAGGCCGGCGAGAGCCACCGCGACGTTGATCGCCATCGCGACGTACGTGGCCACGGCGATGTCGTAGAGCCGCAGCAGATAGAATCCGGCGAACAGACAGCCGACGACCGCGCCGGCGATGTTGCCGCCGTAGAAGAACCCGAGCCAGCTCACTCCCTGCGGCGTCGCCTGCACCCAGCGCGCGACCGCCGGTAGAGTCGCGCCCATGAGAAGGGTGGGAGGAGCCAGGCAAATGGCGCAGAACAGTCCACGCAGCAGCAGCCCGCCGAACCCCGAGCCGCCGACAGAGGTGTACAGGCCTCCCGCATACGGGAGGACGACGAGGATCACCACGCCGCACACCGCGATCCCCGCCTCGAGCTTCGCGTAGACGCGAAGGGGATGTTCATCCGGTTTGACATATCTGGGGAGCAGCAGGCTGCCCACGCACATGCCGCCCATGAAGGTGCCGAGCACCACGCCCATGGAGATGGCGTTGGAGCCGACGATCAGTTCCAGTGACTGATACCAGATGATTTCATAGATGAGGGCAGCGCATCCGGAGCCGATGAAGAGCAGCAGCATGACCGGCAGGAAACGGTCATCTGTGCTGGGTGCGGCCGCTGGCGGTCGCTTCTTCCGCGGCTCTGGGACAGGTCGGCGATCAGTTACAGTCATGGCCATAGTCTGTTTGGCTCAGCGAAGGAATAGCAAGGCAACGCGATCTTACGCCAAGCTGTGCCTGGCGTCACCGGGCACGAAATGCTGGCGATTAACGCTTCATGCTCCGCCACAGCCAGTACACGGGTGCGCCAAGCACCACCAGGGCGAGCCCGATGAACGCGTCTTGCCGGCTCGAGGGCGACAGCAGAATGAGCACCATCACCGCCGTCGTCAGGCAGAGATAGAGTGCCGGCAGCAGCGGGTATCCAATCGCGCGGTACGGGCGCTCCGCATCCGGACGCTTCGCGCGCAATATGAATAACCCCACGGTCGTCAACGCATAGAACACAAGGGCCGCGAAGATCACATAGTTGAGGAGCTGATTGTAGCTCCCCGTAAGACAGAGCACGGCTACCCAAATGGACTGCAGCACGAGCGCAGCCGCGGGCACGCCCTTGGCGTTGAGCGTGCCGACCTTGCGAAAGAACACGCCGTCGCGCGCCATGGCGTAGTACACGCGGGAGCCGGCGAGAATGAGCCCGTTGTTGCACCCGAAGGTCGAGATGAGAATGGCGATCGCCATGATCGTCGCGCCCGCCGCGCCGAAGATCACCTCGAGCGCCGCCGTGGCGACGCGATCCTGCGTCGCATGTGTGATTCCGCGAGCGAGCGCCGTTGTGCCCTCCACGGTGCCGTTCATCGGCAGCGCCGTGAGGTAAGCGACGTTCGCCAGCACATACAGCACCGTGACGAGTCCGGTCCCGAGCATGAGCGCGACCGGCAAGTTGCGCTTTGGGTTCTTGACCTCAGCGGCCGCGAAGGTCACGTTGTTCCAGGCGTCGCTCGAGAAGAGCGAGCCGACGAGCGCCGCGCCGAATATGACGACGAAGGCGCCACTCACGTCGACGGTCCCTGCGAAGTGTCCGTCCCGGAAGTTCGCCGCGATCGCCGTCGCGTTGCGGCCGACTGTGAGTGCAAGCAGAATGAGCAGCGCCAGCGCGCCGGTCTTGATCACCGTGAGCGTCGTCTGCACGAGCTTCCCTTCCCGCACGCCGCGCAGATTGATCCAGGTGAGCACCGCGATGCTCGCCAACGCCGCCATTCGCTGCGGCGAGAGCCCCAGTTGAATGGCGTTCGTAGGATCGGTGCAGCCGAGCCAGGATACACAGAGATTTGCTTGCGGGAACCAGCTGTAGCGGTCGGCGGACAGCGCCGGCCAGAGCACGGCGGCGAAGCGGCTGAAGGCAACGGCGACGGCCGCGATCGTGCCGGTCTGAATCACCAGGAACAGCGTCCAGCCATAGAGAAAGCCCATGAGCGGACCCATGGACTCGCGGAGAAAGACGTACTGTCCGCCGGCGTGCGGAAACATCGCCGCCAACTCAGCATAGGCGAGCGCGCCGAGCACGGTGATCACGCCCGTCACGAGCCACGCGACGAGCAACCACAGGGGCGAGCCGAGGCTCCGCGCCATCGCGGCGGAGGTGATGAAGATGCCCGAGCCGATCATCGAACCGGCGACCAGCATCGTCGCGTCAGTCAGCGTGATCGCGCGGACGAAGCCGTGGCCTGATTCAGGCGTGAGATTGCCTGTCCCGTGAGTATCCGCAGCAGATTGTTGCGTCACCTGTTCCTCGATGGTAGACGGTATGGTGGACTCAGCCTTCGTACGTCGCCTTCCCGCCGCCGGCCGCAGGCGGTCGCTTCTTCAGCGGCTCTCGGACAGGTCGGCGATCAGTTGCAGTCATGGCCATAGTCTGCTTGGCTCAGCGAAGGAATAGCAAGGCAACGCGCCGAATCTGTGCTATTGTTCTGCGCGGTGGCCGCCCGCAGGACGAGATGGCCAACATCGAACCGCCCGAGGAGGCGTTCTGTCGGAGTTCTACGCACAGCGCCGGACATCCATCAAGGACGGCGTCGGACTGGTCGCTTTCATCCTCGGCTGGTTTGCGGCGACGCCCGTCGCCTGGCCGTACATCGCCGCGGGATTCGACGACGGCGGCAGCCCCGCGATGGGCGTGCTGAAATTCGTTCTCATCGTGTTTGCGGTCGGAGTGGTGTTCGGCGCGCTTGGACTATTGCTCGGCGCCGCCGCTGGAATGGCATGGGAGCGCTTCCACCGCTACAGGAGAAGCACGCGAACTCCGGCCGCGGAGCAGATCGACGCTTCGCCGCCGCGCACGACTCTGGCGGATGCGGCGAGCGGAGTGCCGCGCGTTCCTCTTCCGGCGTTGAGGTACGAGACCTCCGGCGTCGACATAGCGGACTATCTCGCACTCCTGCATCTCGTCTCGCGCGAGGACCATGACGTCGAGCTCGCGACGTCGGCATTCGAGCGGACAACCAACATCGGTGCGTGGCGCGGCGACCGTCTCGTCGGAGTGGCGCGTGTGCTGAGCGACGGATATTTCTTCGCCGCGCTCGCGGACATCGTCGTCGATCCGGAGTATCAGCGCCGAGGAGTCGGACGCCAGCTCATGAATCGGGCGTATGACACGACGCCGCGCGGCACGCTGTTCGTGAACGCGCGCGCCGGCAGCGCCGCGTTCTTCGATCACATCGGCTGCGAGCGCGGCGTTGCGGGATTCGTCATGCATCGCGCAGCGAAGGCGGAGTCGTAGTTGTCGTCGTCCTGAGCGAAGCGAAGGACCTGCATGTCAACGGCGCACTAGCAGGTGCAAGTCCTTCGGTTGTGCTGCGCGCGCTCTCAGGACGACAAGATCACGTGCCGGTGACCGCCGCCATGATGCGCTGCACCATGCCGTCCATCGCCTGATTCTGATACCAATGCCAGACGAAGACGATGTCGTGATCGGGATCGATCCAGATCACGTTCGATCCGTTGCCGAGGGCGGCGAAGCTCGACGCCGGCCCACTCGGCCACTGGCGTTGCTTCGTGTTCAACCACCAGAGGTAGCCGTAGTCGGGTCCGTGGGCGCTCGGCGTCACGGCGTCCTTGAGCCATTGCTCGGAGACGAGCTGCCGTTGGTCCCAGCTTCCATGATTGGCGATCAGCAGGCCGAATCGCGCGAGGTCCTCCGAGTTGATCCAGAGACCGCCACCCCACCGCGTGCCGCCGCTGACGGATCCGATCTGACGCCCGCCGATGTCGACCTGCGAATTGTCGTACGGCACCCAACGCCAGTCGTGAGAGGCGCCGATCGGGTCCATGATGCTGGTCTTGAGCACGTCGGGGAGACCCGTGCCGAATAGCCGCAGCAGCGAGAGCGAGAACCGGTTGATCCGAACGTCGTTGTACTCGTAGAAGGAGCCGGGCTCCTGAATTGCACGCGGCTTGCGCTCACCTCGGCCGAACTGCTCAGTGCCGACGAAGTCGGCGTTCTTCCCCCAGAGCGTGCCTTCCCATTCGCTCTCCTGCTGGAGGTGATTCTTCCACGTGATCTTGCTGTTGTGCGGGGAATCATAGCCGCCGTCGTGGATGTAGCTGGCGACGGGGTCGTTGACGTTCTTGATGAGGCTGCGATCGACGGCGAGTGAGGCGAGCGTCGACAGAAAGCTCTTGGCGACGCTGTACACGGGGTCGCTCGCCTTCGTGTCGCCGAACTGCGCGACGATGTAGCCGTGACGGAGAATGATGCCGTTCGTCGCCGCGCGCTGCTTCGGCAGCGGTCCGAGCGGTGTGCCGAAGGTACGGACCTGATCCTTCTCGAAGTCCCAGGTGCTCCCGTGAGCCTGCGCGTAGTCGACCGCCTCCTGGAGCTTGGCGGCATCCATGCCGAGTGCGGCGGGCGATTTCGTCTGCCATTTGCCGGGCGGCGGAAAATAGGTTGTCGGCTTCTGAGCGTGCAGCGAGGTCGCGAGGACGCCGAGCAGCAGCAGGGAGCGAACGAGCACACGTCGCGTGCGAGGACTATTGATGTTCATGAGGGATCGTTGAGTTATGGCGACGTGACTTGTTCGTCGTCCTGAGCGAAGCGAAGGGCTCAGGACGACAACAATGCATGCCAGCACCTACGCTCACAAGGCGACCAATAGCCCGTGCCGATTGGGCGTTCTGAAAGGGCGTTGATCGATGGCTCCGAGAAACGAGGTCGCGTGACTCTCGACGGGGTTCATGACGAGTACGTGCGGCTCGACGGCGGATGGCGCCGAATGGACGGTGAGGACGGGGCAGTGCCTCGTCGTCGGTTCACGGCAGGAGCGTGAAGCTCTTTGCGTGCCGCGGGCGAACGACCGAGAAGTGACGCCGGTCGGTGGTCAGGATGTCTCGCGTCTCCAGTCGTTCGGCGATGGCCACGATGCTCGCATCCACAAATCCGAGTGGGAGATCGGCGTACTTGTCTATCAACGATGCCGCTCGCACGAGATCCTCGGGCTCCGCTGACTCCACCGTGAACTCCTCCTCGGCCACGGCCTGCACGAACGCAAACTCAGCGGCGGGACCAATTCGCGTCTGGAGCAGATAACAGACCTCGGGGAGCACCGTGATCGGCACGACGACCGTGCTCGATTGTGAACGCCACCAAGCGACTACGCGAGCATGCCACGCATCACTGACATCGACGAGTGCGTAGAGCGCACCCGTGTCAGCGACCACCGTCACTGGTGTGGGTCGCGCCAGAGCAATTCATCGACCCGCACAGAGGTATCGGTGTCGCCGCTGGAGAATCGTCCCGCGATGGAGGGGAGTTCGCCGCTGACGCGCGGACTGTCGAGGTATTGCGCGAGCGCCTCACGGACCAGCGTGGCGTAACTTACGCCTTGTCGCTGGGCCAAACGCTGGAGGCGACGCAGCAACGCCTCGTCGATGAACATCGTGGTCCGTTTCATGGCATATATACTATGACATATATATGTCCATGTCAACTACAGCACCACGATCGGCGCCTTATGCGTCATCGGCACGCGGGATCGTTGCGCGCGTTCGTCACGCCCCTTGGCGGCAGCGGCGCCTTCTCGACCAAACGCCGGAGCTCGACGATCGGCTCGGGGCTGTCGTCCACCTGAAGCCGAAGCACGACGTCGTTGTGAAGCCACACGCCGCCGCACTTCTTCACGATCAGCATCGCCGCCGATTGCTTGCCGCGTTTGTCGCCTCCAGCGGCCTGTCCCGCTTCGATCGCAGCGAGCAGACGAAACGCCAAGTGGCCACTCGTACGGTTGAATGCCGCCACCATCGAATCCGGAACGCTGGTGTTGGCGAGCGTGTTTCCCTGCGCGCTGACGTGAGCGCCCTGCTTGTCACTCGCCGCAGTGGGAGCCGTTGGCCCGGTGTACGCAGCGACGTTGCCCCTGGAATCGACGACGGCGAACTGGCGGCCCGTCTTGCTCCAGCGCGCGGTGTCGGCGTCGGGATCGTGCTCCCAGACCGATTTCACGACGTCCGCGGCGGACTTACCCTGTCGCAGCAACGCGAGCGCTTGCGGACCATAACTCACGTCTACCACGGCCTGCGTTGCCGCCATGCCTGCGCCGGCTTCGGCCCACAACACGCCGTTGCCCACCGAGAACACGCGCGACTGCACCGCGCCTCCCCATTCGCCCGTCGCGGTGTCGTAGGCGATGATGGAAAATGTTCCTGTCTCCGGCAGTGCA
>Ga0208587_1000036_pt1 | contig 71773 bp, 61 predicted proteins | sample NGESurdeep092012_7_FD_184472 | JGI IMG/M metagenome (GOLD analysis project Ga0208587, IMG submission 184472) | Arctic peat soil microbial communities from Barrow, Alaska - NGEE Surface sample 210 deep-092012 (SPAdes) | ecosystem: Environmental > Terrestrial > Soil > Wetlands > Peat ...
GGATAAGATGATTTGACCGGAGCGCGGATCGCCGAGTCCACGAGTTGATGGAGAAGTGTCCGCACGGACTCGGCAGTCCGCGCCTGACGCCCGATGATTCCCGGCATTCTGTGATGAAACCCAAAAACGGCCGCGAGCGGCGGCGGGGAATCTGCATCCCCGCCGCCGCTCGCGGCCCGTTCTGCTCATGGCTTGGACTGCCGGCCTCTCGATCTCAGCCTAGGCTCATCACTACTTGAAGTTCGGGTTGTTCTGCGTCTCCACGTCCGGCAGCGGCACGCACGTCACCGTCCCGAACGTCTGTCCCTTCCGATTCACCCCGGTAATGAAGGGCAGATTCTTCCGCAGCATGTCCGCGTAGCGCTGTCCTTCACTGAACAGCTGCCGCCGCCGCTCCTCGAGCACCAGCGGCGTGATGTCGCTCGCCGGGTCGGCGACGAGCGGCGTCGTCACGCCATTGGCGGCGCGCACCCGGTTGATCGCGTCGATCCCGGCCTGTCCGCCAAGAGCCTCGGCCAGGATGAGCTGCGCTTCGTTCCAGGAGGCGATGGGAAGCGAGACCGCGCCGCTTCCGGTGAACTTCTGCTGCTGCCAGATGGGGGTGACGTTGTCGCTCCCCTTGCGCTTCATGTCCGTGACCTTCACGCGTGGGTCCGCCTGCGTGCCGACGGTGAGACCCCGGTACGCCTCGCCGGCCGAGAGGTAGTCGTTGCGCACGGTGAGGTTGTAGACCCGGTTCTCACGTGCGGGCGTCGTCTCCGAGAACTCGGCGATGCGCACGTACCCCGCCGGGATCGACGCCGCGTCGGTGGCCGCCCCGGACATGTTGCCGAGGTCGAGCCGCACGCGGGCACGCCCAGCCGTGGCCATGTTCTTCAGGCTGGCGTCGGCGCTCGCGAGGCCGATCGCGTCGGTGAACCGCGTCTCGGCGATCGCCAGCACCGCAGCGCGCGTCATCTTCGGGCCGCCGTCGATCGCCATGTTGCACATCCCTTCGGCGAGCAGTGTGTACGCGTAGCCGGCGTAGGCGCGCATCTCAGCGAGGATGCGCGTGCGGTTCGGCACCTGCGCGTCGGTGAAATCGTTGGCTCGCGCCGCGGCGTCGTCGAGCTGGAAGCGCGCCTGCTGCAACGGGGTGTAGAAGCCCATCGACGTCGTCGCGCGCGACGTGGGGCAGGTCCCCGGCGCGCCGCGAATCTCGGGGTCGCCGCGCCACTCCCACGGATGGTTGTCGACGAAGGCGTTGGCGGAGAGGTACTCCCCCGACAGCATCCCACCAGTGGCCACGAACTGCGCAAAGCCGCACTGGAACTGCTGCAGCGACGCCGCCTCGAGGATCGGTATGAGCGCCGGGTCGGCGAGCGCCTCGGCCGGTACGCGCCCGGGGTTGTCGACGGCGAGAAGGTTGTTGCAGGCGGTGGAGGCCGCGAGGGTCAGCGCGAGCAGCGCGGCGGAGAGCCGCCGCATGTGCGCGTGCGACCGAGGGTCGCCCTTCAAATAGAATCGCATTGGTGTGTGATCTCCGTCGGTCAGAAGTTGAGTCGGAGCGTCATCGTGAAGCTCGCGGTCGGCGGCAGGATCGTCTGGAACCCGTTCGAGAGCTGGCCGACGGCGCGGGTCTCTGGATCCCACACGTGCTGGCCGGCAATCGGCACGTACACCTCTCCGTCGCGCGAGGTGTTCCAGCCCTGCTCGCCGGTCCAGAGCATCGAGAGATTGCGGCCCGCGGCGCTCAACGACGCGCCCGATGCGCCAAGTCGCGAGACGAGCGCCGGCGCAAGGGTGTAGGTGGCGGAGAGCTCACGCAGGCGCAGGAACCCTGCGTTGTACGTGCCCGATGCGTCGGCCTCGATGGAGCGATACTCCTGAAGCAAGGGATCGTTACGCAGGATCACTGGCAGGGTGGATCCCTGGTTGTGCAGCGCGCGGATCTCGGTGTTCGACTGGAGGTTTCCTCCGTTGCCGTCCACACGGCCGTACAGACGCAGCCTCTTGAACAGCGTCACGGTGGTATTCAGGCCGGCCTGCCAGGTGGGCTGCGAGTGGCCCCATAACACGCGTGGCGCCACCGTGCAGGAGACGTCGGGACCGCCCTGCTCGAGGCCGGAGGGTCCCTTTCCGCCATCGCACACGGCCGACGTCACGAAGCCGCCGGCGTCCAGCGTAGCCGAGCGAACCTTGTAGAGGAAGAAGTCGCCGATGCCGAAGCCGACGCGGTTCTGCGCCTGCCCGCCACCGCCAACGGTGAGGAACTTCGTGCCGCCCATGTCATCGATGCGGTTGCCGTTGGATGCCAGCTGCGTGCCCAACTCCCAGCTCACCCGCGCGCCATCGTGCAGGCGGAAGTTTGCCGACAGCTCGTCACCCCAGCCGCTGACAAGGCCGATGTTGATCACCTGGAAGCCCGGGAAGCCCACTGAGGGAGGGATGGGCGAGTTGACGATCGCGTCCGTGATCTTGCGCGAGTAGTGCGTGTACGAGAACTCGGCGCGCCCGTTGAGCGCCTTCGCCTCGAGGCCCGCCTCGAACTCTCGGCTCCGCTCGGGCTTCAGCGCAGGGTTCCCGAACGAGCCGGGGACGAGCCCGGGGAGGTTCGTGTAGCCCACGCTCGGATCGTAGAGCCGCGCGGCGTCAAAGGTGCCGGGCTGCGTTCCGGCCGCGCCGAGCGCGGCGCGCAGGCGGAAGTCTTCCACGAAGGGGACCTTCCACCAGTTCTCCTCGCTCATCACCCACGAAGCGCTGAGCTTGGGATAGTACGCGGCCGAGAAGCTCTTGCCGAAGGCGCTGTTGTCGTCGCCGCGAAGGGCGGCAGTGACGAAGACGCGGTTGTTCCACGCCACCTGTTGCTGCACGAACATGCCGACCGTGGCGTTGGCCACGTAGTCCTCGGAACCGGAGCGCGTGGCGCCGCCGGTCACAGTGGTTATCGGGCCCGCGGGGAAGGTGGATGCCGTCGCGGTAATGGAGCTCAGCTCGGAGCGATAGTGCTGCAACCCCACGGACGTCGTGAACTTCACCGCGTCGCTCATGGCGTATTTGAGCGTGGCGGCGTAGTCGAGTGTGAGGAAGCTCCGCGACATCCGCGTTTCGGTCTTGGAACCCAGGCCGTTGTTGCCAAGGAAGTCGAGACTCCCGAGCGGCTGGCGCGGATACAGGAGCCAGTTGTTCTCAGCGCCGACGTCGAGTCCTGTCACCAGACGTTGCGAGAACCACTCCTTGGGGTCGTGCTGCGCCGTGAGGCTGATCGTCGTGCGGTCGTTGTCGGCGTGACTCTCCACCGTGGACCATTCCTCCGGTGGCGTCTGGTTGAAACCGCGCTGGCCCGCGTTCATGGTGAGCGGGGTGCCCCAGACCAGCTGGCTGAACGGGTCGGAGTCGATGGACGCCTGTGCGAGCCGGATGCGGTCACGGATGTATCCCAGGCTTCCCTGGAGGCGCAGTTTGTCGCCGACCGACGCGTCGATGTTGGCCCGCCCGCTGAACTTCTTGTCCCAGTTCCACGCGACAATGCCGACGTCGTTGTCGTACGAGGCGGACATGTAGTACCGAGTGGCGTCCGTGCCGCCATTGAGGCTGGCGGCGTGCCCCTGATTGCGCCCGTTGTTGAAGATCGGGCCGTGTCCCGCGTCGATCTCGTGCTGGTAGAGGTTGAAGCTGAGGATCTCGCCGGTCGCCGCCACCTTGCCGTAGAGCGTTCCGGCGCGCCCCTCGGGATTGGCGAGCCAGTTGGTCCCCTGCCGGGTGGTGTAGTCGAAGTGCGTGGCGCCCGTGCGGCCGCGCTTCGTGATGATCTGGATGACGCCGTTCGACGCCTCGGTGCCGTAGAGCGTCGACGCGGCGGGACCCTTGATGACCTCGATGCTCTCGATGTCTTCCGGGTTGATGTCGTTCAGGCGACTCGCGCCGGCGCCGCCGCGCTGCACCGGCCCCTGCGCGGTATTGGCGTCCATGCGCACGCCGTCGATATAGATGAGCGGATCGTTGCTCAGCGACAGGCTGCTCGCACCACGCACCCGGAGCTGCGCGCCGGTGCCGACCTGCCCGGTGGCGGGGAGCACGATCAGGCCCGGCGTCCGGGCGCCGATGAGCTGCTCGACGCTGCGCGCCGGCGCGACCTCGAGGACGTCGCTGGCGTTGATCGTCTCGATCACGTTGCCGACCGCGCGCCGCTGCGTCACGCCTCCGGTGCCGGTGACGACGATGGCATCGAGCTGCGTGGAGCGCGGCGTGAGGTCGAAGTTGACGACGCTCGTCTCCCCCGCGCGCAGCGTGAGGCTTCGCTCCTTGGGGAGATAGCCGACGAACCGGACGCGCACCGTGACCGCGCCGGCCGGCACGCCAGCGATGGTGTACTGGCCGGTTGCGCCCACATGCGTGCCCTGCATCGCGGGAGCGGCGCCGACGGGCACGATGTACACCTCCGCGCCGGCGAGCGGTCGCTGCGTGGAGGAATCGGTCACCTGTCCCTTGATCGTCGCCGTAGTGCCCTGCGCGGCCAGTGAGCCACCGTACAGCAATGCCGCGAGTGGCAACAGATACCACCGGGTGAGAATTCGCCTCGACATGCATCCTCCGTGAAAGTGGGCCAGCTAGCGATGGTGCCGTTCCCGCTATGACGTCGTCGCGCGAGTGACTCGCGCGAAGAAGCGGTCTACCAGGGGAGGTTCCCGGCGATGAGATCGAACTCGCTCGCGGCGTCGCGCACGGTCTGTCCACCGAGAGGAATTTCAATTGCGGCGGGGAAGTGTAACGCAGCGCCAAGCCGACCGCCACGGGCGCGCGTGACCGGCGACGACGTGTCGGTCGGCCGATACGGGGAGTCAGGCCGGCCGAGTTCATCGCCAGCGTCGTCGATCGGGCATACGCGACTACGGCCGCACAGCAAACGTGATGTAGTATCTCCACTCCTTCGTCACCGGCGCATCCAGCGCGCGCGCGAACCCGACCAGCACATCGACGTCCGGGGTTCCCAATGCCGGCAGCGCCGCGACGCGTTCGCGGAGCTCCACGCCGTAGCTCCGCAGCGATGTCTTGAAGAGATCCGGGCTCGCTCCGGCGTAGAACAGCTCTACCGGAGGCACGGGCAGCGCGACCCGGAACGAGCTGAACGAGGTGGAAGTCGAGCTGCCGACCGGATACGCAGGTGCATCGACGCGTCGCGCGTCGAGGAGCGGATCGATCAGGGGGGAGGCGAAGCCTCCGATCACGTACCGCTCGCGGTCGCTGCCGTCCCGGCCACCCACGGTTCCAAAAGACAGACGCGCTGAGGTGAGCGGGCGAGAACCTGCGCCAACGCCGAAGAAAAAGGTGCTCCGTTGCCGACTGTAGGAGCCGGCGCCATTGCTGCCGGCTTCCACGATCGCCGAGAGCTGCTCCTGATATCGCACCTCCTCGTCGCGCTGGTGCCCGACGATGGTGAATGCACCGATGGCGGCATCCCGGGTGCGGGAGCCGAACGCGGATGAGTGCTGCCGCTCGGCGAGCAATGCCACGGTACCGAGTAGCTCGCCGCCGTCGATCACACTCGATCGCTGTACCCTCACCGCGCCACCCGATCGCGTGAGGTCGAGTCCTTCGTCGAATGCGCCGGCGAACTGTCCTGACGGCCTTTCGTGCGAGCTCCACAGATTCAGGATTCGCTCAGTGCGGGCGGCGCGCGAGGTGACGTTGAGCGCGATGCCAGCCGGCAGCGCGCCGGCTCCAACCGCGCCAAGCACCGCAACGCCGAGCCGCCCGACAGGGTCGCTGCGGACGACGCCCAGCAGCAACGAGGTGCCGCCGAACCCTGTCGCCGCGCCTGGCAGATAGCGGAATCGGGACGGTCCCACGCCGTAGGGCCGTTCGTCGCTCACGGCCGAGCGCGCAGGGCGCCGGCTGGAGTCCGACGCCTGCGCGAGGACGCGGGGAGGAAGGATCGGAGAGAGCGAATCTACCAAATCGAGATGGAGAGGCGCCGACGCGTTGCGCGCGCGACTGATCGAGGCGCCGTCCGGACGAATGCGGCGGAGGTCGTAGCCGCTCGCCTGAAGTGAGAGAAACCAGAGCGTCCCGTCCGGTGCGACGTCCGCGGCCACGGCAGCGCCGGTCACGGCAGTGAGACGGGTGGCGCGCGAGTCGATCGGATCGAGCCGCTCGAGGTTTGCCACGCCTCTGGCTTCGGAGGTCGTGACGATCGTGCGTCCGTCTGTGTCGAAGGTCGCATCGTAGCGCGTCACGCCATCGTCGGGATCTGCGTAGCGCAGGGCCCCAGTCTCCGGCGACACCCGCACCACGCGCCAGCGGTCGCCCGACTGCTCGGCGACGACGATTTCTCCGGTGCGCCTGGAGACGCGAGGCCGATAGTAGTTCCGCGTCTCGCTACCGGGGACGAGCACGCGAACGGCGCCGGTGTTGAGGTCGACGCGCACCAGATCGCACCAGCCGCGGTCGCAGCGAACCGCCGCCGCCCAGCGACCATCCGCCGAGGGGTCGGGATCGCGTAACGCCGCGCCAGTCGTCATGCGTCTGAGTGCGCCATCCTCCGCGCTCCAGATAAAGAGGTCGGGGCGAAGTGTGCCGTCGCTCATCGGCATGCGCCGGGTGACCAGCAAATGCTTGTTGTCGGGCATCCACCGCGGCGACTCATACGGCGCGCCGTCGTTCGCGATGAGCGAGATGATGTTCCGCTTGGCCGCTGGGTAGAATTCGTGATCCGGCACGTCGTCGGGATCGCGCTTGAGCAGTTGCTCACGCCGGAGGGAGGCGAGTGTGTCCGGTTCGTCTGCCGTCCCCCATACGACCAACTCGCTCGGCGTGGTCACATGCCGCACGACGAGCGCGACGAAGTGGCCGTCGGGAGAGACGGCCGGGTCGCCCGTATTGCGGATGAGCCGCTGCACGAGCGTGCCAGACACGAGCGCATCGCGGGTGAGTGCACGCTCGAAGGCGAGGGCATCGGCCGTGAGCTCGGCGACGAACCGCTGGTACAGCGTCGCCGGAGCGTCGCCGTAGACGCCGGCGAAGGACTCGTCGAACGAGCGAACCGTCTTGGCCGTCATGCGACGCCAGAGCGCGGTGACGCTCGAGTCGCCCTCGCGCCGCGCGAGCCACTCGAGAAAGGCCGAGCCGCCGAGGTAGGCGAAGTTGCCCGTCTCCCATGGGCCGGTTGCGCTCAACTGTGCGTAGCCGGGCAGGCGCCCCTCGAGGGCGAACTGGCGCAGCACGGCCGCGCGCCAGGCGTGGTTCGGGCGGCCGGAGCCGGTGACGCGTCCTTCCACGTATGTCGCGTAGCCCTCCAGCGCCCAGCGCGGAGCGCCAACGGGAATTGGGCCGAGGGGGACTGGCGAGAGCGACCAGTACAGGTTGTGGAGGCGATTGCGGGAGGGCCGGTTCAGGTGCGCGACGTGGGCGAACTCGTGCGTCGCGATCAACTCGCCCCACACGCGGAAGTTGCCAATCTCTTCGCGCGGATCGGGGGGGGTGGGAAAAAGGACGATCGTCGGCGCGTCCAGCGCGGTGAAGGCGGCACCATTGGCGTCGTTGATGGGGTCATCGACGACGATGTGCACTCGACTGGGCGGGAGATAGCCAACGACGCGCCCCACCTGCTCTCGGACTCCTTCCATGCGCCCGGCGAGGGCGAGCGTCCAGGTGCGATAGCGCTCGGGAAAGTGAAAGACGAAGTTCTCCGTCTCCACCGTGCGCCAGTCGAGCCATGGACGAACCGTCTGCGCCTGGGCTCCGGGACGGGCGACCAACGTGGCGAGCACCAGAAGTGCGTGGCGAATGCGCCGCGTCACCGCTGGGTGAAAAAATGGAAGGGACGCGTGCACGAAGCACGCGTCCCTTTCCGAGATGCCCCTCTCGACTAACGCAGCGCGTTCAGCCACGCGCGGGGGACTTCCCGCGCACTCGATCCTGCAACCACGTGAGCGGGACGATGAACAGCGGCGTGAGGACCACACCGAGCAAGATGTTGATCCACGCGAGCGCGATGTAGAAGCAGCAGAGGCCGAGGCCGACCCAGAGAACGCCCAACGGACCGTGAGTTTCCAAGAGAATGCTCCTGTCGCCGTGATTCAGATGTAACGGCGGGAAGATAGCGGCGCGCGCCAAGAGGAGCCAGAGGACACCGATGCGACTATATTTTGGTGATGCACCACGATCCCTCGCGTGTCGTGCTCTCCGCGGCGCGCCGAGCTGCGCGAACGGCGGACCGGCCGCTCCTGCTCGCCGTCTCCGGCGGGCTCGACTCCATGGCGCTGCTGAGCGCGATGGCGGCTGTTGCGCGCCCTCACATCGCGGCAGTGGCGACGTTCGATCACGGGACCGGCACGGCGGCAACGAAGGCGGCCCGTCACGTCTGCGAGACCGCGGCGGCGGCGGGGCTTCCGGTCGTGATCGGGCGGATCGATGCGGAGATGGTCGTGAGCGAAGGGCGGGAGGCGGCGTGGCGCGCGGCGCGTCACCGCTTTCTGAGCGAGGCCGCGGCGCGTCTCGGAGCGCGGGTCGTGACGGCGCACACCGAGGACGACCAGATCGAGACGGTCCTCATGCGCATCATGCGCGGGAGCGGTGCGCGTGGACTGGCCGGACTGTACACCGAGGGGCCGATCCTTCGCCCATTCCTCGGGCTGCGACGCGCCGTGCTCGAGGCGTACATGCTCGCCGCCGGCGTGGCGTGGGTGGATGATCCGAGCAACGTAACGACCGAGTTCGTGCGCAATCGTGCGCGCCGGGATCTGCTTCCCGCGCTTCGCCGCACCGATCCTTCCATCGACGCCGGGATCCTCGCCGTTGCGCGACGAGCCGATGCGTTGCGTCGCGATGTGGAGACATTCGTCAGCCGTATTCTTCGGCCGCAGACGCTCGCGAATGGGCGCCTCGTCGTTGCCTCGGGGGAACTGACGGGCTATGATCGAGATTCCCTTGCCGTACTCTGGGCCGCGCTGGCGGGGCGCGCCGGTCTCGCGCTCGACCGGCGCGGAACACAGCGCATTGCCGCGTTTACAAGCTCTCACCCTCGCAGCGGCAGCATTCCGTTGGCGGGGGGATGGCGTCTCGAAGCCAGCCGCGACGCCTACATTCTACAGAAGCTGTTGGCGACGTCGCCATTGCCGGCTGTGCGGCTGCCGGAACGGGGGGGAGGGTCGCTCGACTGGGGTCGCTTTCGCTTTCGGATCAGCAAGGCCGCAGTGCCGTCATCGCTCTGGACGGCGTCGATTGCGGGTCCGGCGGGAGGAATGGTTCGCTCCTGGAGCGCCGGAGACCGGTTGGAACCGGCAGCCGGACAACCGCGACGGCGCGTGACACGCTACTTATCTGATGTCGGCGTGAGGGGTGCGGATCGAGCTGGCTGGCCCGTGGTGGTGGTGGGAGACGACGTCGTATGGATTCCAGGAGTGCGCCGCAGCGACGCGGCAACCGATCGGTCCGGTAGACCGGTTCGACATTATGTCTGTGAACGAATCGATCGCTGATCCACGTCTCGAAGGGCGAACGCTCAAGCGCATCGTGTACGATGCGTCCGCCATCGCGAAGCGGGTGCAGGAACTGGGTGAGGAGATCACGACGGACTATCCGGACGGCGAGCTGCTGGTGCTCGGACTGCTGAAGGGCAGCTTTATCTTTCTCAGCGATCTCGTCCGTCAAATCAACCGGCCGCTGCACGTGGACTTCCTCGTGGCCTCGAGCTACGGCGAAGGTACCGTGTCGAGCGGAAACGTCCGGCTGGTGTATGATCCGGAAACCAACATCGAGGGTAAACACATTTTATTGGTGGAGGACATCGTCGATACGGGACGAACGCTCAACCGGTTGATGGGGTTACTCGAGACACGGAATCCGCGTTCTCTCGAGATCTGCGCGCTGCTGCACAAGCACATCGCCGACGAGCTCAAGTACGAGACGAAGTTCATCGGCTACGACGCACCACACGAATTTCTGGTCGGTTACGGGTTGGATCACGCCGAGAGTTTCCGGCATCTGCCATATATCGCGAGCTTGCTGTAATGCCTGTGCCAACACCGCCGAAAAACGGCAACAACAACGGATTCAACTGGGGACGCTTCTCGAAGACGATCTCCTTCTGGATCCTCATCATCCTGATTCCCGTGGCGCTCATTCAGTTGAGCGGCCAGCGCGCTGATTCGGCGACGGAGATCTCCTATACCCAATACAAGCAGGAGCTCGATCGGAACAACATCGCCGAGCTCACCATGTCGGCGGGGAAGAATGTCACCGGCTCGTTCCGCGAGCCGACGACGGTCGCGGGAAAGCCGGCGAAGAAATTCACCGCGCAGCTTCCCGTCGCGAACTCCCAGTCCGCGCTCGACCAGCTCGACGCGAAGGGCGTGACGGTCACGTCGCAGGATCCCAAGCCGAGTGTCATGGGGTGGATCATCAGCTTCCTGCCCTGGCTGCTGCTGATCGGGTTCTATCTCTTCATCTTCCGACAGATGCAGGCGGGGGGGAACAAGGCGTTCTCGTTCGGCAAGTCGAAGGCGAAGCTCCTCACGGGCGATACCCCCAAGGTGACCTTCGCCGACGTTGCCGGTGCCGACGAGGCCAAACAGGAGCTTCAGGAGATTATCGAGTTCCTGAAGGATCCACAGAAGTACACCAAGCTCGGCGGTCGTTTGCCGAAGGGCTGCCTGCTCGTTGGGCCGCCGGGTACGGGCAAGACGCTGCTCGCGCGCGCGGTGGCGGGCGAGGCTGCACGTCCATTCTTCTCGATGTCGGGATCCGACTTCGTGGAAATGTTCGTCGGCGTGGGCGCGTCTCGTGTGCGTGACCTGTTCGAGCAGGGCAAGGCCCACGCGCCGTGCATCATCTTCATCGATGAGATCGATGCCGTTGGCCGGCACAGAGGTGCCGGCGTGGGCGGCGGACACGACGAGCGCGAGCAGACGCTGAATCAGTTGCTCGTCGAGATGGACGGGTTCGAATCGAACGAGGGAGTCATCCTGATTGCGGCGACGAATCGTCCGGACGTCCTCGACCCGGCGCTGCTGCGCCCGGGCCGCTTCGACCGGCAGATCGTCGTCGACCTGCCGGATCTGCGCGGCCGCGAGGGCATTCTCAAGGTGCACCTGCGCAACAAGCCGGTGGGCGAGGACGTGAACATCATGACGCTTGCACGTGGAACTCCAGGCATGGCGGGTGCCGACCTGGCGAACCTCGTGAACGAGGCGGCGCTTCTCGCCGTCCGTCGTGAGCACGACAAGATCTACATGGACGACCTGGAAGAAGCGAAGGACAAGGTCATGCTCGGCGCCGAGCGGAAGTCCATGGTGATGAAGGACGAGGAGCGTCGGCTGACCGCGTATCACGAGGCCGGTCACGCCCTGTGCGCCATGAAGGTTGTCGGCAACGATCCGCTGCACAAAGTGACGATCGTGCCGCGCGGCCGCGCGCTCGGTCTGGCGTTCACGTTGCCGGAAGATGATCGCGTGTCGATCACGCGGCTGCAGCTCGAGGCAGCGCTCGTCATGACGTATGGCGGTCGTACGGCGGAGGAGCTGGTGTTCGGCTACGACCGGGTGACGACCGGCGCCTCGAGCGACATCCAGAAGGCGACGAGCATCGCGCGTCGCTATGTCACACAGTGGGGACTGTCCGACGCAATCGGGCCGATCCTCGTCGGTGACAACGAACAGGAGCTGTTCCTGGGGCGCGAGATTCAGCATCGCCGCGAAGTCAGCGAGCAGACGGCGCAGCTCGTGGACGCCGAAGTGAAGCGCGTCATCACGAAGGCGTACGATCGGGCGAAGCAAGTCCTGAGCGAAAACATCGAGCTGCTGCACACGCTCGCGGGTGCCTTGCTGGAGCGCGAGACGTTGACGGCGGAAGACATCAAGATGATCGGGCGCGGCGAGGCGCTGCCGCCGAGGATGAGCGAAGTCCCGCCCACGCCGCCGCTGGTGCCCGTCGCGACGCCGACGCCGGTGATCGAGCCGCGGCGGACGCCGTTGCTTGGTGGGCCGGAGCCCTCTCCCGCCTGAACCAACGGTTGGTCGGTTGGTCGGCGAATCGGCGGGTTGATCGGTGAATTGCAACACAATGGCCACACACCATCGCGGAGACCTCGCCGAGGCATCTCTACGCTGGTCGTGGCCATTGCCGTTCAAGTGCCGAGTAACCCGCCGATCAACCAATACACCGATCAACCGAACAACCGCATTATCTTCCCGCCCATGCCCACCGCCTGGACCGTCCGCGATCGCATTGTTACCCTCGACCATGCGCTGGTCATGGGGATCGTGAACGTCACGCCGGACAGCTTCAGCGATGGCGGGAGTTTCTTCTCGCCGGGAGCGGCGCTCGCGCATGCGGCCAGGCTGCTCGCCGAGGGCGCCGACATCCTCGACATTGGCGGCGAATCCACGCGGCCGCAGGGTGCGGAGCCCGTTTCCGCGGACGAAGAGCTGCGCCGAATTCTGCCGGTCATTCGCGCGCTGGCGGCAGAGCACCCCGACGCGCTGCTCTCGGTGGACACGGTGAAGAGCTCGGTCGCCGAGGCGGCCATTCTCGCGGGAGCGCACATCGTGAACGACGTGTCCGCGATGCGGCTCGATCCGGCGATGCCGGCGGTGTGCGCGCGACACGACGTCGGCATCGTGTTGATGCACTCGCGTGGTGGTGTCGAGGACATGGCGACGTATGCGCATGCCGTGTACGCCGGCGACCCGCTGGATGAAGTTCTCGAAGAGTTGCGTGATCGCGTCGAGCTCGCGCTGGAGCAGGGGATCGCGCGCGAGCGTATCGTCGTCGATCCGGGGATCGGCTTCGGAAAGCGGAGCGCGCATTCGCTGCGACTGCTCGGGTGCCTCGAGCGGTTGGCAGCCTGGGGGTTTCCCGTGATGATCGGAGCGTCGCGCAAGAGGTTCATCGGCGAGATTATAGGGGTCGCGGAGCCACGGCTCCGCGTTCACGGAAGCGTTGGCGCGGCGGTGGCGGCGTACGAGCGCGGCGCGAGGATCTTTCGCGTGCACGACGTGGCCGCGACGCGGCAGGCACTCGACGTTGCGGCGGCCATTCGCGCCGCCGGCCGCGCATGACGGAGCTCGAGCAGCTGCGGCTGCTGCATCCGGGATGGCGCGATGTGCTGGAGGTGCTGGTCGTCGCGTACGCGCTGTATCGCGTGCTGCGGATGTTCCACGGCACGCGCACGCTACAGATCGTCTCGGGGATGGGGATTCTGCTCGCCGTGTACGCGGCGTCATGGCTCCTCAAGCTCGAGATGATCAGCTATCTGCTGGGCTTCGTCTTTCAGTATGGCGCGATCGCGCTGCTCGTCGTCTTCGCGCCGGAGCTGCGCGCCGCGCTCGCGCATCTTGGCCAGGCGCGTTTCGCCCGGATCTTTCAGGAGATGGAGCAGCACGAAGTGGCCGAGGAGATTCACGAGGCCGTCGAGCGTCTGAGCCGAACGGGCATCGGCGCGATCGTGGCGCTCGAGCGCGACGTTCCGCTCGACAGCTACGTCCAATCCGGCTCGAGAATCGAAGCGAAGGTGTCGGCCGATCTGCTGATGACGATCTTCACGCCGTACTCGCCGCTGCACGACGGCGCCGTGATCGTTCGTGGCGACACGATCATCGCGGCAAGCTGCATCCTCCCGCTCTCGCAGAAGGCGCTGGCGGATCGCGCACTCGGCACACGCCACCGCGCCGCGCTCGGACTGAGCGACGAGACGGATGCCCTCGTCATCGTGGTGAGTGAAGAACGCGCGACCATCTCGGTGGCCGAGCGCGGCCGGCTGTGGCGCGATCTCACGCCTCTCGAGTTGAGAGCCGTGCTGGAAGGACGTGTGCCGGTGCGCGACGACCTGGAGCCGGCGGGAGCGTCGAGCTGACGGCGCGACGAGCGGGGTGGCTCGCTGGCGCCGTGCTTCTCGTCGTGTACGTGATGACGATGGCGCCGGGCGTCACCTTCTGGGACGCAGGCGAGTTCATCGCCGCAGCGCATGGCTTCGGCATACCGCATCCGCCCGGTACGCCCATCTTCGTTGCGATGGGACGCGTGTGGACGCTCGCGCTCGGCGGCATTCTCGGTGTCGCGCGTGCCTCGAATCTGCTGTCGGCCGTAAGCACTGCGCTGGCGGGCGCCCTTGCGGCGTGGGTGGTGGCGCGCGAGGCAGTGCACGAGCGCGACGTGGCGTGGGGTGCGCTCGCGGGCGCGCTGTGCGCGGGACTCATGTCGAGCGTGTGGGCGAATGCGACGGAGACGGAGGTGTACGCAGTCTCTCTGCTGCACGTCGCCGTGCTGCTGTTCTGCGCGCAGCGCGCGTCCGATGGGGTGGACGGGCGCGACGGACGCTGGCTGCTCTGCACTGCCTATCTCATCGCGCTCACGCCGGCGGTGCATCTGAGCGCGCTCGTGGGCGCGCCGGCGGCGATCGCCATGGCGTCGCGACGGCGTGACGGACGCTGGTGTTTCGACCGCGTTCTGCTGCTTGGCGGAGTGCTGGTGGCCGTTGCGGGCGTGGGGCGCATGTCGTGGACGCTCGTTGGCGTTGGCGCATTGATCGCCGCATCGTCGGTTGTCGTACGACGCAAGCAGGATCCGCTCCGGGCTCATCCGATTGCACCATTCGTCGCCGCCGTCGCGCTCGTCGCGATCGCTTCGAGTGCGGTGCTGATCATGCTGCTTCGAGCGCGGCACGATCCGCCCATCAACCAGGGGAATCCGTCGACGCTCACGACTCTGGCCGACGTGATTGCGCGCCGGCAGTACGAGGTGGCGCCGATGTGGCCGCGCCGCGCGCCGGTATGGCTGCAGGTCGCGAATCTCGCGCAATACGTGGACTGGCAATTCGCGCTCGCGTGGGGGCGCGGCATCTTCACGACGCCGGCGCGCGTGATCGTCACGACGATCTTCCTCATCCTCGGCGGCTCGGGATGGCGCGCGATGCGCCGCGACGTCCCGAGAGCGGCAGGGGCGCTCACTGTGCTGACGGTGTGCGGGACGATCGGGGTGTGCGTCTATCTGAACCTCAAGGCGGGCGCGACCCTCGGTTACGGATTCGTGCCCGGCGACGCGCACGAGGCGCGAGAGCGCGACTACTTTTTCGTCCTTGGTTTCTGGGGTTGGGGTCTCTTCGTGGGGTACGGTGCCTTCGCGTTCGTGCGAGCGCGCAGGTGGCCCGCGTGGGTGGCCGCCGCGGTGGCGATCGTTCCGATCATCGGAAATTGGGCGGCGAACGACCGGCTGCATGGTCAGGGAGCGGCGGCGCCGCGAGACGTCGCCTTCGCGCTGCTGACGAGCGCGCCGCGCGACGCGATGCTGTTCGTGGCCGGCGACAACGACAGCTATCCGCTCTGGTACCTGCAGCGCGTAGAAGGCGTCCGCACCGACGTCACCCTCGTGACCGTGCCATTGCTCCCCGCCGATTGGTACGTGGCGGAGATCGCTCGGCGCACCGGTCTGCGCTGGCCGGCGAGCGAACACGTGGGAGGCGCGAAGTGGCAACATGAGGAGCGGGCGGCGCTGATCGCGCGCGCGGCGAGGGTGGCTGGTCGCCCGGTTGCGGCCTCGCCGGCACTTCCGGCAGGGGAGCGCGCTCTTCTCGGCTCCGTTTGGCGGCTCGATGGGGCCGTGTATGTATCGTCGGGGGCCGCGAATGGCTCCAATGCCCCCCCTTTGATCGACAGTCTCAGTGCGCCGGTGGGCTGGCGGGCGTCTGGTCCGACCGGCGCTCACGGGGCACGGCTTCCGGACGACGTCAGCGCCATGATGCTGGGCCTGCTCGACTGTCCGAGGCTTGCACGGCTTCCAGCGGGTCGTTCAGCGTCACGGGACTCGCTTGAAGTGAAGTGCAACCTCCGGTAAATTCTCGTGTTATGCCTTTTCAGGACCTACCTGCCCGGCTTGCCGAGGTGAGGGAGCGGATCGAGCTGGCGCTGGAGCGGGGCGGGCACGGCCAAACGGTGACGATCGTCGCAGTGACGAAGACGTACGGTCCGGACGCTCCAGTCGCGGCGTGGAATGCTGGGCTGAAGGACGTTGGCGAGAACAGGGTGCAAGAGGCCGCTTCCAAGATGCCGGAGGTTGGGGTGCCGCTCCGGTGGCATCTGATCGGTCATCTTCAGCGGAACAAGGTGAAGGAGCTCGACGGGTTTCACCTGGTGCACTCGATGGACAGCCCCCGTCTGGCGGACGCGCTGGCCTCGTATGGATTGGCGCGCGGCCGGCCGATGGAGGTTCTGCTGCAGGTGAACGTGTCCGGCGAGGGGACGAAGGGTGGCTATGAGCCCGCGGACGTGGAGCGGGAGGCGGCCCGGCTGAAGGGATTTGCCGGATTGGCGGTACGCGGGGTGATGACGATGGCGCCATTCGACGCCAGCGGCGCGGTACTGCGCGCTGTGTTCAGCGGGGCGCGCGAATCTGCGGCACTACTGCGTGCGGCCGGCCATCCGGCGACGGAGTTGTCGATGGGGATGTCGGGCGATTACGAGGTCGCGGTAGAAGAGGGCGCCACTCTGGTGCGCCTCGGAACCGTGCTGTTCGGAGCGAGATCCGCCTAATGGACGAGACTTTTTATCTCACACCGCTCGACGTGCGGCGCTACGACTTCGGCAAGTCGCTGCGCGGCTACGATCCCGAGCGCGTCGAGCAGTTTCGCGCACAGGTCGCCGAGGAGCTCGAACGGCTGACGCGTATGTCGCAGGATTTCGAGCAAAAGGCGAAGGGCTTTCACGAGCAGCTCCGCGCCTTTCGTGAGCGCGACAAGGCGCTGAATGAGGCGCTCGTCAGCGCGCAGCAGCTTCGCGCCGAAATCCGCGAGTCCTCGGAGCGCGAGGCCGCGCTCCTCATCCGCGAGGCGCGGGCGCAGGCAGAGAGCGACATCGAGAACGCGCGAGGCGAGATCCGAAAGCTCGAGCTTCACCTCGCGGAGCTCGACCGTGCTCGACGCAATCACCTCACTCAGATGCGGGTCGTGGCGGAGCGGCAGCTCGCCGAGATCTCGGCGGCGGAGAATGCACCGAGCCCGCAGTTCCCCACGCTCGCTCGCAAGAGCGGATCGTTCACCGACAGCGGAGTGACGGAGCAGGCATGACGCCGACGATGGCCGCCGCACGCGGTGCGCTCGCGAGTGTGCATACGCTGGAGGCAGTCGAGGCCGCGGCGGCCGTCGTGCGCGTGCACTGCGGCATCACGCCGGAGATCGCGATCGTGCTCGGCACCGGGCTCGGCGGTCTCGCGAACGAGATCGACGTCGAGGCGTCCGTGTCGTACGCGGAGATCCCTGGCTTTCCGCTGTCTACGGTGGAGAGCCACGCCGGCCGCCTGCTCATCGGCACGCTGGGCGGAAAGAAAGTGGTCGCCATGCAGGGGCGCTTCCATCGTTACGAAGGCTACACGCTACAGCAGGTCACTTTCCCGGTGCGCGTGCTGCACGCTCTGGGCGCGCAGACGCTGATCGTGTCGAACGCATGTGGCGGGATGAATCCGTGGTGGCAGGCGGGCGATCTGATGCTGATTGGAGACCATATCAACTTCCTCGGCGACAACCCGCTCATCGGCGCCAACGATGACCGTCTTGGCGCACGCTTTCCCGACATGTCGGCGCCGTATGACGAGTCGCTGCGCGAGCTCGCACGCGCCGTCGCAGCGGAACAGCGCACGGTGCTGCGCGAAGGAGTGTACGTCGCCGTGTCTGGGCCGAATCTCGAGACGCGGGCCGAATACCGGATGCTGCGTGCACTTGGCGCCGACGTCGTTGGCATGAGCACGGTGCCGGAGGTGATTGTCGCGCTGCACGCCGGCATGCGCGTGCTCGGGCTGTCGATCATCACCGATCAGTGTCTGCCCGACGCGCTCGAGCCGGCGGATATCGCGACAATCATCGCGACCGCCGCTCGCGCCGAGCCAAAGCTGACGGCGCTCGTGCGCGGCGTCCTGGAGCGGATGTGAGCGTCTCCGGCATGACGCAGCCGCGTTTCGCCCTCATGTCCGCCGATCAACCCGCGGCAGAGCTGGAGCTGGCACTGCTCGCGAGATGGCGCGAGGAGAATCTCTTTGCGCGCACGCTCGCCGAACGCGAGGGTGCGCCGCCGTTCGTGTTCTTCGAAGGTCCGCCGACGGCGAACGGACGACCCGGCATCCATCACGTGTTCGCGCGCACCATCAAGGATCTGTTCTGCCGTCATCGCGCGATGAAAGGATTTCGCGTCGAGCGCAAGGCGGGATGGGATACGCACGGGTTGCCGGTCGAGATCGAAGTCGAGAAGCGGCTGGGACTCACCGGCAAGCAGGACATCGAGACGCTGGGCGTGGCGGAGTTCAACCGGCTCTGTCGCGAGAGCGTGTTCACGTACCGCGCCGAGTGGGAGCTGCTCAGCGAGCGGATCGGATACTGGCTCGACTACGAGCATCCGTACGTCACCTTTTCGCCCGAGTACATCGAGAGTGTCTGGTGGTCGCTCGCCACGCTGCACGCGAAGGGCCTGCTTTCTCGCGGGCACAAGATCCTGCCGTACTGCCCGCGCTGTGGCACGACTCTCTCGAGCCACGAAGTCGCGCAGGGCTATGAGGACGTAGAGGACCCGAGCGTCTACATCGCGCTCGATCTGGGCCTGGTGCGTGGCGAGGTCGTGGAAGACGCGGCCGACATGCCGGGCCGGACGTCGCGCCGGATTCTCGTGTGGACGACGACGCCGTGGACGCTCGTGTCGAACGCCGCGCTGGCCGTGAATCCGGAGCTCGTGTACGTCGAGCTACGAAAGACGGACAGCAGGGACACGCGCACGATCATCATGGCGGAGACCCGCGCGCCGGTGGTGCTCGGCGAGGACTACACGGCGCGCTGGACGCGAGTGGGCACCCTGAGTGGCACCGAACTCGTCGGCGCACGCTATCGCCGTCCGCTGGATTGGCTGTCGTATCCGGAAGGCACGAACCACGAGATCATCGTCGGCGAAAGCTTCGTCAGCGCCGACGACGGATCGGGCGTCGTGCACATGTCGCCCGCGTTCGGCGCGGATGATTACGCGGCGGGCCAGCGGCACAATCTCGCGTTCCTGCAGCCAGTGAACGCGCGCGGAGCGTTTCCTGCGGACATGCCGCTCGTCGGTGGCAAGTTCGTGAAGGACGCTGACGCCGAGCTGATTGCGGAGCTGAAGCGGCGCGACGTACTGTGGAAGGCCGGCACGCTGACGCACTCGTATCCGCACTGCTGGCGCTGCCGCACGCCGTTGCTGTACTACGCACGGTCGTCGTGGTTCGTCCGCACGTCGACGTACAAGCACGAGATGCTGGCGCGCAACGCGCAGGTGAACTGGAATCCGCCCGAGGTGGGGGCGGGCCGGTTCGGCGAGTGGCTCGAGAACAACATCGACTGGGCCGTGTCGCGCGAGCGCTTCTGGGGGACGCCGCTACCGCTATGGGTGTGCGACCGCGACGCCGATCATGTGGACGCCGTCGGGAGCTACGCGAATCTGGCCGAGCGCTCGGGCGCCGCGTTGCCGGCGGACTTCGATCCGCACAAGCCGGGCATCGACGACTTCTCGTGGGGGTGCTCGGTCCCGGGCTGCGGCGGTCGTATGAACCGCACACCCGAGGTCATCGACGCCTGGTACGACTCGGGCTCGATGCCCTTCGCGCAGTGGCACTTCCCCTTCGAGAATCGCGACAAGGTCACGGGCCAGTTCCCGGGCGATTTCATCGCCGAGGGTCAGGACCAGACGCGCGGATGGTTCTACTCGCTGCTCGCGATCGCGAGCGGGCTCGCTGACGAGCTTCCAGGCAATATGAGCGGTACGGCTTCGCCATACCGCAACGTGATGGTCAACGGCATCGTCACCGATGCCGAAGGGAAAAAGATGTCGAAGAGCCGCGGCAACATCGTCGAACCGTTCGGGGTGATCGAGCGGCATGGTGTGGATGCGGTGCGCCTGTTCCTGGTGAGCAGCAGCAAAGTGTGGGAGGAGCGCCGCTTCGACGAGGCAGTGATTCGTCAGGGTGCGGGGCGTTTCCTCCGCACGCTGAAGAACATCTACAGCGGCATGTTCGCCAACTACGCGAACTTCGGCTGGTCTCCGTCGGACGCCGATCCCGCGGAGGCGGACCGGCCGGTGATGGATCGCTGGATTCTGTCGCGTCTCTCGACCGTGGAGCGCCGCGCGGACGCGTTGATGCTCGGCTACGATCCGTTCGCGGCGTCTCGAACCGTGATGGACTTCGTCGACGACGATCTCGCCAACTGGTACGTGCGCCAGTCGCGGCCGCGTTTCTGGGCGGCGGACAACGTCTTCAGCGATGACAACAACGCGGCCTTCGCGACGCTGCACGAGGTGCTCGTCGTCGTGTGCCGGTTGCTCGCGCCCTTCGCGCCCTTCGTGACCGATCAACTGCATCGCGAGCTCGTCGGCACGTCGGTCCATCTCGCGTCGTATGTGCGAGACGGCGCTCTGGAACCGGATGCCGCGCTCGAGACGTTGATGGCGAGTGTGCGCACGCTGGCGACGCTGGGTCGTGCTGCGCGCGAGCAGGCGAAGATCAATGTGCGCCAGCCGCTGTCGCGCATGGTGTGCGTGGCGCCGGCGGTGGACGACGAGGCGCTGCGAGCACTGCTGCCCGTGCTGGCGGCGGAGCTCAACATCAAGACGATCGAGCTCGCGACGAGCGGTGATGCGCTGGTGACGCTCGAGGCCAAGCCGAACTTCCGCGCACTCGGCAAGAAGTTCGGAAAGAAGACGCCGCTTGCCGCGGAGGCGGTGAAAAAGTTCACGAACGCACATCTCCGCTCGTTCGAGCAGGGCGCGGAGCTGCTCGTGACCGTGGATGGGGAGACGCACGGGCTCGGGACGGACGACCTTACAATTGTGCGACGCGCGTCGGGCGAGTTGGTCGTCGAGGAAGAACGCGGCTTCTTCGCCGCGATCGATCCGGCGCTCACGCCTGCGCTCGAGCGCGAAGGGCTGGCACGTGAGGTGATCAGCAGGGTACAGCGTATGCGAAAGGAAGCTGGCCTCGCGGTGAGCGACCGGATCCGGCTGTGGGTTGCTGGCGATGCGGCGGTTCTGGACGCAGCGAGAGAACATCGCGAATGGATCGCCGACGAAGTGCTCGCGACTGAGATCACGTTCGGCGATGAAGTGCGGGCGAGTGAGAACATGCTGGCGAGGCAGTCCGTGGATCTCGATGGGATCCACGCAGCCCTTGCCCTAACCAAGGACGAGTAGCGATGCCCACGTCAGACAGCGCGACCGCGAAGGCAGGGAAGCTGAAGCCGATGTCCAAGAAGCAGCTCCAGCACTTCGAGAAGCGGTTGATGGAAGAGCGGAAGCGCGTGCTCAAGGAGCTCGGCCACTACGATGAGGCGTTCAGCAGCACCTCGCAGGAGTCCGACGGCGATCTCAGCAGCTATTCGTTCCACATGGCGGATCAGGGCACGGATGCGATGGAGCGCGAAAAGGCGTTCCTGTTCGCGAGTCAGGAGGGGCGGTTCCTCTGGCACATCGACGAGGCGCTGCGTCGTCTCTATCGCTCGCCCGAGACATTCGGCAAGTGCCACAACTGCGGGCAGGAAATCGCCTTCGAGCGGCTCGATGCGCTCCCGCACGCCCGTTTCTGCATTCAGTGCAAGCAGCAAGAGGAAGATGCGAAGGCGAAGTAACAGCACGCTCTTCTGGCCGGTTTTCGCCTTCGTGATCGTGATCGATGTGGTGACGAAGGGGTTTGCCGAGCGACTGCTCGCGCCACAGCGCATCCAGCACGACGTGCTGGGGAGCTGGATGCGGCTCACGCTCGTGTACAATCCAGGCGCTGCGTTCGGGCTCAACCTCGGCGCGCACTCGCGGTGGATCTTCACCGCGCTCACGCTCGTCGCGCTCGTGATTCTCGGCCGGCTGTATCTGGCCACGACACGTGGCGATGCGCCGCGCACCCTGGCGCTCGCCATGGTGTGCGCCGGCGCGTTTGGCAACCTGCTCGACCGACTGCGCTCCGAAATGGGCGTGGTGGACTTTCTCGACGTCGGCTTGGGCGACGCACGCTGGCCGACCTTCAACGTCGCCGACATGGCGGTGAGCCTCGGTGCCGTGCTGCTGGCGTGGGTGCTCTGGCAAGAAGATCGCGCGGCAGTGTTGCAGGACGCCGAGCGGCGCGTGCTGACGCCGGTGGGCGCGACGTCGGCCGTGGACAGGGGAGACCTCGTCTGACGACCTCTCTCGCTCCGGCGCGCCCGAGCGCGCGTCTCTTCTGGGGTACGGCAGGTTGCGTCGTCGCCGCCGATCTGGTGACGAAGCTGCTGGCGGAGCGCATGCTCGCGCCGCGCTACGTACCGCATCGCATCATTGGCGACGCCGTGCGCTTCACGCTCGCGTACAATCCCGGCGCGGCATTCAGCATGTCGCTCGGCGTGTACTCGCGGGTGATCTTCGGTGGCTTCGCACTCGTCGCGCTGTTCGTGCTCTGGCGGTTGTATCGCATGACCGGCACGGGCGCGCGTGTCGGCGACCTGACGCGCATCACCGCGCTCGGCCTTGCATGGGGCGGGGCGGCCGGAAACCTGATCGATCGCTTCCGCTCGCCGCTCGGCGTCGTGGACTTCATCGACATCGGGTACGGCAACGTTCGCTTCTGGACCTTCAACGTGGCGGATTCCGCGGTGACGGTCGGAGCGCTTGTGCTGGCCTGGTCGCTCTCGCGGGAGGATCACGATCAGCGGCTGGCGCAGATCGCCGCGGCGCGCAATGAGAGGGTGACGCCAGAGCCGCCCGCACCCGTCGCCGAACCCGCCGGGCCTGTCCTCGAGCGGAGCGAAGGGACGGACGCGTGACGGGCGTCGGCGCCGGTCCAGGCGGCGCGCGGCACGAGCTGGTGGCTCCCGCCGAAGCGCCGCGGCTCGATCTGTTCGTGGCCGCAGCGCTCGATCTCTCTCGGACACAGTCCGCGACGCTCATCGCGACCGGCTGCGTGATGGTGAATGGCGTAGCGGAGCGCGCGAGCTATCGCCCGTCGGAGGGAGACCGGGTCGTCGTCCAGATCGCGCCGCCATCCGCTCGGCCGGTGACGGCGGAGGATATCCCGCTCGTCGTGGCCTATGAGGACGACGACGTGCTCGTCGTCGACAAGCCGGCGGGGATGGTGGTGCACCCGGCGCCCGGCAACTGGAGCGGAACGCTGGTGAACGCACTGAAAGGGCGGGGCGGCCCGCTCTCCGGCCTCGGCGGAGAGGAGCGCGAAGGGATCGTGCACCGGCTCGACAAGGAAACATCCGGTCTGCTGCTCGTGGCCAAGACGGACCGCGCCCACCGGATTCTGGGCGCCGCGATGGCGAAGCGTGAGATCGTTCGCCGCTACGCCGCGCTGAGCTGGGGCCATCTCGACGAGGACGCCGTGACGGTGGACAAGCCGATCGCCCGCGATCCGCGAGACCGAAAGCGCATGGCAATCGTCAGTACCGGGCGAGCGGCGCGAACGGACTTCGTGCGGCTCGCGCGGTTCGACGTCGTGGACCTGCTGCGCGCACACCTTCACACCGGACGAACACACCAGATTCGCGTGCATCTCTCCTCCATCGGTCATCCGGTGGTCGGCGATGACACGTATGGCGGCGGTGGGGGCCGGAAGCTTGTCTCACTACCGGCGAAGCGTCATTTTCTGCACGCGGCCTGGTTGCGCTTCACGCATCCGGCGACGGGTGCGATGGTGGAGCTGCGGTCTGCGCTGCCCCCCGATCTGGTGCGTTCCGTTGTGAGTGCCGCAGGGCCCGACGTCGCGTTTGCCGACACTGATCCGCTGGAGTATTTTGGTTTCTTCCGAGACGATTCCTGAATCACGGACCGCTGCGCGGACGTTACTCTTCCGTGTCGCGGAACGCGTGTACGGCTGCGATATCGAGGCGGTCAGGGAGATCATTCCGTATCGGCGCGCCACGCGACTGCCTGGCGCGCCGCCGTACGTCCAGGGATTGATCAATTTGCGGGGCACGATCGTCACGGTGCTCGATCTGGGCACGCGTCTCGATCTGTCGCGTGCGCCGGTTCGGGAAGGGTCCATCATTCTGGCGACGCACGGCACGCGCGTCGTCGGCGTGGCGGTGGATGAGGTGATGGACGTGCAGGCGATCACGGAGGAGCCAATCGCGACGAGCGCGGGAGATGCACCGCGAGGGCTTGTCCGCGGACTCGGGCATCTGAACGACGGCGTCGTCGTCCTGGTGGACATTCATGTACTGGTCACAGAGGTCCTGCTCTAGGGGGCAAGCAAGTGAGTCATACAGTTCTCATCTGCGATGACGCGATCTTCATGCGGACGATGATCGGCGACATCCTCCAGCAGGCCGGATTCGAGATCGTCGGCGAAGCGGAGACTGGTGTGCAGGCGGTGGAGAAGTACAAGCAGTTGCGCCCCGATCTCGTGACAATGGACATCGTGATGCCGGACATGGGCGGCATCGATGCCGTGCGGGAGATCTGCCGGTTCGATCCGGGCGCCAAGGTGCTGATGTGCAGCGCGATGGGGCAGCAGGCGCTGGTCGTCGAGGCCATTCAGGCCGGTGCCAAGGACTTCGTCGTCAAGCCGTTTCAACCGAGTCGCGTGCTCGAAGCCGTGCAGCGCGTGCTGGGGTGACGGGAGGCCAGAGCGGCCATCAGTTCAGTGGATAGCGCCCAGTACGCCGAGCTCTTTCTTACCGAGAGCCGTGAGCACGTCTCCGCCATCAACCACTCGCTGCTCGAGCTCGAGCGCGGGGCGGGGGGCGACGAGCCCATTGGAGCGATCTTTCGTGCGGTGCACACGATCAAGGGGATGAGCGCGACGATGGGCTACACGTCTGTTGCCTCGCTCTCGCACGAGCTCGAGACACTGCTGGACAGCGTGCGCCGCGGCGCGCGCGCCGTGGATGAGCCGCTGATGGAGCTGCTCTTTCAGTCGACCGACGTGCTCGAGAGCGCGGTCGAGGGCGCGGTGCAAGGGCGGTCGAACGCAGCCGAGGTCGAGGGCGTCGTTGCGCGGCTGCGCGCCGAAGGAGGTCCCGGTCGCGGTCATGCGTCGACCGCCGTGCGCGTGGTGGCGGACGGAGCGTGGACAGCGTCCGCGCCGGAGGGCGACGGGCTACTCGTGCGCATCCGGCTCGTGCAGGGTACACCGCTCAAGGGTGTTCGCGCGTTCCTCGTCGTGCAGGCCGCGAGGCAGCTCGGTGACCTCGTTGCATGCTCACCTTCGCTCGAGGCAATGCAGGCGGATGCGTTCGATCACGACTTCGCGCTGCGGCTGCTCACGGCGCACTCGCTCGACGACGTCAGGAATGCGCTGCGCAAGGCGGGCGACGTGGACGACGTGCGCCTCGGCGAGGACGAGCCGTCGGAGATTTCGCACCAGACGACGGAGTTCAACGTCGCCGAGCTGGCGGGCGCATCGATGCCCGTCATTTCGAGCGTTGAGCCCGAGGTGCGCGAGCAGCGCAGCGTGCGCATCGACCTCCGGCGGCTTGACAACCTGATGAATTTGATCGGTGAGCTGGTGATCACGCGCGGCCGGCTGGTGCAGCTTGTCGGCGCGAGCGAAGATCCGGCGCTCGCCGAAACGGTCGCGCAGGCGTCGCGCCTCGTCGCCGATCTGCAGGACGAGATCATGACGAGCCGGATGGTGCCGGTGTGGCAGGTGTTCGACCGCTTTCCGCGCCTCGTGCGCGACGCGGCGCGCTCGGTGGACAAGCAGGTGGAGTTTGCGATCGAGGGCAAGGAGGTCGAACTGGACCGCTCGATGCTCGAGGAGGTCGGTGATCCGATCGTGCATCTGCTGCGCAACGCGGTGGATCACGGCATCGAGCCGCCGGGGGTGCGCATCGCGAAGGGCAAGCCGGCGGCGGGGCGTCTCACTCTCAGCGCGCTGCGCGACCGGTCGGCCGTTGCGATTCGCGTGACCGACGATGGCCGAGGCATCGATCACGAGCGGGTGCTGGCGCGGGCGCGGGAGCGCGGGCTGGTGGAAGCGACGAAGACCGATCTCAGCGACGACGAGCTCGTGCGGATCATCGCGCGCGCTGGATTCTCGACCGCCGAGCGGGTGACTGATCTCTCCGGCCGCGGCGTGGGCCTGGATGCCGTCTATACCCGAGTGCGCGCGCTTGGCGGCTCGGTGGACATTCGCAGCATGTCGGACGAGGGAACGACGGTGACGCTGCGCCTTCCACTCACCCTCGCGATCGTGCGATCGCTGCTCGCGCGCATCGGCGACGAGATCTATGCGGTGCCGATGACGCACGTGAGCGAGACGGTGGAACTTCGGCCGGCGATTCAGCGCTCGGTGCAGGGACGGGACGTGCTCATGCTTCGAGACGAGGTGCTTCCGCTGGTGAGACTGCGGTCGCTCGTCGAGTTTGCGGGTGAGGCGGCGCGTGGCCTCGAGCAGGTGATCGTCGTCGAACTGGCGGAGCGGCGCGCGGCGCTCGTCGTCGACGCGCTGATTGGGCAGCAGGAGATCGTCGTCAAACAGTTCGACGGCGTGCAGGCCGCCCGCTCGCTCTTTGGCGGGGCAACCATTCTCGGCGACGGGGCACCGGCGCTGATCCTCGATGTCAGCAGCCTTCTTTAAGGGAAACTCGAAATGGACGACCTACGCTCGCTGAAAGCGCTGCAGCTCGACGCGTTGCGCGAAGTTGCGAACATCGGCGCGGGACATGCTGCGACGGCGCTCTCGCGGATGATCAACAGCACGATCATGATCAGCGTGCCGACGATCAACGTCTCGCGTCTCGAGGATGTGCCGCCACAGATCGGCGAGCCGGAGGAGCCGGTGGCCGCCGTGCTGATGCACATGATGGGCGACCTGACGGGGCGCACGCTGCTCGTCTTTCCCAAGCCGACCGCCGTGAGACTGGCGGAGCTGATGCTGCGCCGGCCGCCTGGCTCGAGCCCCGAGCTGGGCGAGATGGAGCAGTCCGCGATCAAGGAGGCGGGCAACATCCTGAGCAGCGCGTACATGAATGCGCTGAGCGACTTCATGGGGATGATGCTGCTGCCCTCGCCGCCGTCGCTCGCCATCGACATGAGCACGGCCGTGCTGACGACGGCGTATCTCCAGTTCGGGACGGACAAGGACTACGTCTTCTGTGTGGAGAGCGAGTTCTTCATGCACGACGTGGACGAGAAGCTGCGCGGATTCTTTCTGCTTCTGCCGGATCCGGCGTCGCTCCAGGCGATCCTGCGCGCCGTACGCGTCGCCTAGCGTTTCGCCTAGCGTTGACATAAATGGCCTCCTCTCTTTCCTCCGAGCGCGACCGTGACGTCCTGCGGTCGTTCGTGCGGCGCATCGATCCGTCCGACGCCGGCGCGCACAACAATCTCGGCGTGCTGTACTACAACAAGGGATTGTACGAGGAGGCAGTCAGCGCGTTCATGCGCGCGCTCGAGCTCGACGCGAAGATGCTCGTTGCGCAGCGTAATCTCGAGATCGCGTACTTCAACACGGGGTATTACGAGAAGCGCATCGGCGAGCTCACCGAACGTCTGCGCGTCCGGCCCGACGATCGCGACACGCGCTGGGAGCTGGGTCGTACGTTCGCCCTGCTCGGACAGACGGCCGACGCCGTCGCGGAATTCACCGAGCTGCTGCGCTATCACCCGACCGATATCGGCGCGCTCGTGCAGCTCGGGCTCGCCGAGCGCACGAACGGAGACCTGGACAAGGCGCTCGGGTATCTGGAGCGCGGGCTCGCGCTCGATCCCTCGAGCTCCGTCGTCAACTTCTACATCGGCGAGGTGCTCTACAATCGCGGCGTGAGCGAGGGCGCACTCTCCGCGCTGCGGCGTGCGGTGGAGCTCAACCCGCACAACCCCGATGCGTACTACCTGATGGGGTTCGTGCTCGGCGATCTTGGGCTTCACGAGGAGGCGCGCGAGGTCACGCGGCGCGCCATTCAGCTCAATCCGGCGCTCTCACGCGCGCAGACGAACCTCGCGATCGAAGAGCGTCGCTCGCAAATGCGACAGTCCATGCAGGCGACGCCGGCGCGCTCACCGGTGCGGATCTCCGCGATGGAGGTACAGCCCGAAGGACAGCTCGCGCAGTTCAACCTCGGGCTCGCCTTCCGCCAGAAGGGATATTTCGGCGAGGCGCTCCGTGAGTACGCGAAGGCGCTCGACCGGGGCGAGGACCGTCCACTCGTGCTGCAGGCGATGGCAGAAGTCCATCTGCTGCGTCGTGAGCCGAAGGCCGCCGTCGTCCTCTACGATGAGCTCCTCGCGAATGCGCCGATCAGCCCGAAGTTGTGGAACGAGCGCGGCGTCGCGCTGCATCAGGACGGTCTCTTCGCCGATGCGCAGGAGAGCTATCGCCGCGCGGTGAAGGCGGAGCCGAGCTACGCCTTGGCGCACAACAATCTCGGAGTCGCGCTCTATCATTGCGGAGACACCGAGGGCGCGATCGAGGCGTTCCGGGAAGCGCTCAAGGGCCAACCCGCATTCAACAAGGCGCGTCTGAACCTCGCGCTGCTGCTGAGCAAGGGGAAGCGCTTTCATCTCGCGCTGGAAGCGTACCGCAGCGTGCTGCAGTGCGTGCCGGAGGATGCCGCGGCCTGGAATGGTGTCGGACTCGTGCTCTCCGAGCTTCGCCGGTTCGAGGATGCGCGCAATGCGTTCGCGCGCGCGGTGCAGGCGAAGCCCGATTCGGCCGAGGCGCACTACAACCTGAGCTTCACCCTCTCGAACCTCGGCGACTTCGAGGGCGCGCTGCACGAGACCAAGCGCGCGCTCGAACTCGACCCGTACTACGTCGCGCAGAAGTTCGAGCTCGCGATCGACCTCGAGTACGAGGATCCGGATCTCTCGATCAAGCCGGATCTTGGCGCGGTACAGCGCCTGGACGACGCGGTCGAAGACTTCGCCTTCGACTCCGCCGTGCTCGACTCGCTGTTCACGTCGCTCGCCCCCGCGGCGCCGCTTCCCGACGCGTCTCTTCAGGCCGTCGCGGCCGAGAATGGCGATCCGTACGGTATGGCGACGGACTACCTGGGCATGGGCCTCGTCGATCGGGCGGCCGCTGAGGTGAGTCGCGCCCTGTCTCGCGGCGCACCGCAGGCGGAGGGATTCGCGTTGCTCGGCGACATCTACGCGCGGCAGGGACTGCACGGAGAAGCCATCGAGCGCTATCGCCAGGCGCGCCGCGAGGGGCCGGATGCGCTGCGTCCGCAGTTGGGCGAGGCGTGGTCGCTGCTGGCGATGGATCGTGCGCGCGAAGCTCGCCCCATCGCCGAGGCGCTCGCCGCGTCGAACCCGTTGGTCGTCGATACGGTGATGCTCGTCGCGGCGGCGCGCGCCGGAACGGGCGATCCGGCCGGGGCACTCGCCGCGCTCGACGAAGCGCGCAAGCTCGCGCCGCAGCGTCCCGACGTGCATCAACGGATTGGAGACATCGCCCGCTCGCTCGGCGACAATGAAGGTGCGATTGCGGCGTATCGCCAGGCGCTGGAGCTCGACTCGGAGTTCGCGGTGGTGCGCTTCCAGCTCGCGCGCCTGCTACGCGCGCGAGGCCAGCTGCGCGACGCAGAGCAGGAGCTCGAGGCCGCGCTCGATGCCGTGCCGACATACGCCGAAGCGACGCTCGAGCTCGCGTCGCTGCGCCGGGCCTCCGGTCATCCGGAGAACGCGCTCGAGCAGCTCATCGCGCTGCTGGAGCGCGATCCCTATCACCTCGACGCCTTGCTCGCACTCGGCGAGACACTGATGGCGCTCGGCAAGCGACGCGACGCGAGCCACGCCTTGCGTCGCATCCTTCGCTTCGATCCGTCGCATGTTGGCGCGCTGTACTATGAAGGCGTGCTGCTGAACGAGCAGAAGCGCTTCCGCGACGCAATTCTCCGCTGGCGTCGCGTGATCGAGCTCGAGCCGGCGGGTGAGTTTGCGCGCCGTGCGCGGAGGGACGCGCGCACCGCCGCCGATCTGCAGGCCATCTTCGCGAACGCCGGGAGGCGCTGACCGTGGCCATCGAGGGACCACTCCGGGAGCTCGGCATCCACGATGTGTTCCAGCTGCTCGACCTGAGCCGGAAGACGGGCGCCCTGCGCGTCACGTCGGAGCTGCGAGACGACGCAGGCGACGTGCTGTTCGATGGCGGGCGGGTGATTCATGCCAGCATTCGGAGCAATCCGACGTCGATCGAGCGAATACTGCGGCAGGCGGGAAAGATCGGCGACGCCGATATGGAGGCGGCGAACGCGCTGCCCGTGGAGCCGGGACACGGATTGGGCGACCGCCTGGTGATGGCGCGCGCGATCACGCAACGCGAGCTCGAGCGACAGCTGCGCATGGCGATCGAGAATGTGATCTTCGAGCTGATGTCGTGGCGTGAGGGATTCTTCTCGTTCGAGGAGCGTGTGGTCTCCGACGTGCCCGTCGACGCACGCATCCGCATCTCGACGGAGTCGCTGCTGATGGAGGGCGCACGACGCATCGACGAATGGTCGCGCATTGCCGACAAGGTGCCGAGCCTCAGCGTCGTGCCGTCGCTCGCGCCGGTCGAGGACGATCGCGCGTCGGTGCTGGATCTCCTGCCGCACGAGTGGGAAGTGCTGATGATGATCGACGGCGAGCGCGATCTTCGCGGTATCGCCGGCTCGCTCGGCAGCAGCGAGTTCGAGATCGCAAAGATCGCGTACGGCCTGGTGTCCACCGGTGTCGTCGTGTTGCGAGCGCCGGAGCGCAATTCGCTGCGCACGCTGACCGCGTTGAGCGACTCCATCGCGGCGATTACCAGCGCGCAGGAAGCGCTCGCTGGCGGCCGGCCGGAGGAAGCGCTCGCCGAAGCGCGTGCGGCCCTCGCGACGGGCCCTGACTCCACGGCCGCTCGACTGCTCGTGGCGAAGGCACTCTCTCGGCTCGCGCGCCACCAGGAGGCCGTGGACGAGCTGAGACGCGCGGTGCAGGCCGACCCGATCACGCCGGAGGTGCATCGCGATCTCGGCTTCGCGGCGGTGCGTGTCGGTGACTTCGCGAACGCGCGCGCGAGCTGGGAGCACTTTCTGCGCCTCGTGCCCGGCTCGCCCGACGTGGGCCGCGTGCGCGCGGGACTCGAGGTGTTGACGCGGCTGCTGCACGTGCTCGAGGCACACGCCGATGGCTGACGACGTTCGGCGCATGAGCGACGAGCTCGCGCATGATCCAGGAAGCCGCGTGTTCGTGCATCTCGGAGAGACGCTGCGCTGCCAGGGACAGGTGGAGCTGGCGCTCAAGGTGACGCTGCGCGGGCTCGAGCGGCATCCGCATCTCGCCGATGCGCACGACCTGCTCGCCCGCCTCTCCGTCGACCGCGGCGACATCGAGCGCGCGTTCGACGAATGGGACATGGTGCTGCGTCTCTCGCCCGGCCACCTCGGCGCGCTGAAAGGCATGGGCTTCATCTGCTTCCATCGCGAGCGATTCGACGATGCGGAGCGTTATCTCGCCGCCGCCGCGGCCTCCGACGCGGCCGATGCGGAGGTGGCGAGCGCGCTCGATCACGTGCGAGCCGCGCACGCCGCGGCGACCGCGGCGCAGCACTCCGCGATTCCGGACGCGCTTGCGCACGACAGCCGCTATCTCTTCGTGGATGTGCTGCGCGACGAAGCGCAAACCGCGCTGCTTCTCGATCGCGCCGGACTCGTGCTCGCTGGCGCATACGTCGGCGGAGACGGACGCGACGTGGCACAGGAAGTCGGCGCCGAGCTGAGTGGTGTGACGGATGCGGCGCGTCGAACAACGCAGCATCTCGCGCTGGGCGACTGGACGTCGATCGTGTTCGAGACCGAGGTTGCCGTCGTCGCGATGGCGCCGTCGCCGCAGGACGGGCTGCTCGTGCTGGCCACGTCGCGAGCGACGCCGCTTGGTCTGGTGCGCCGCCTCCTCGATCGCTGTTCCGATCGGGCGCGCCGGTGGCTGGACGGGAGCATCTGATGAACTCTCCTTTCGCCGCGATGCTTCAGACGCTTTCGCGCCAGCGTGGCGTGACCGCCGCGCTCGTCGTGAGCGAACAGGATGGCATCGTCATCGATTCGAATCTGCAGATCGGGCAGCAGGGCGATCGTGTGGCTGCACTCGCCGCGTCGCTGTACAGGAAGGCACGGCTCTCCGCGCAGGCCGCTGGTATGGGCGCCGTGTCCTTCCTGCAGCTCGAGGCGCCGAACGGACGCCTGTGCGCGGTGGGTGCAGGGGAGCTCGTGCTCGTCGTCGTCGCGGCATCGGCGGTGAATGTCGGGTTGGTGCGCGTCGAGCTGCTCCGAGCGGCGATCGAGCTCGCGGCGCTCAGCGAGGGAGGACCCGCATGATCACGAGCGTCGTCGAGTCCTGGATCGAGGGACCGCTCGCGCGGTTCGTGGATGAGGCCGGCGTCGAGCTAGCGCTGCTGCTTCATCCGAGCGGCCAGGTGCTCGCGCAGCATGGATTCGCGCGTGCGGTCGACGTGATGACCGCCTGTGCGCTCGCCGCTGGCATCCATGCCACGAGCGGGGAGCTTGGCCGGCTGGTGGACGACAAGCCCTTCCGGGGGCTGCACCACGTTGGCGTGACGCGCCAGATCTTTGTGGCGGAAGCACGTTCGCCGCGCGGTGCGTACATTTTCTTGACGGTATTCGGTCAGGAAACCTCAATTGGGCTGGTCCGTCTGTACTTCGATGAACTGGTCGCCGGCCTTGTAGTTGCCGCGCCGCCCGACGGGCCCGCGCCAGCCCCCGCGCTGGCCGAACATTTCGAGCGGGATCTGAATCGTAACCTCGCTGTCCTTTTCGGCCGCGTCTAGGCCGTAACCGCACTCCCCGCCTGCCTCGTGTCGCTCGTCAACTACGCCACGCGCGAGATCACCTGCAAGATCGTCTACTACGGGCCGGGTCGCTCGGGGAAGACGACCAATTTGCATTACATCTATGGGCAGGTACCGGAGGACCGGAAGGGCAAGATGGTGTCTCTCGCGACCCAGACGGACCGCACGCTCTTCTTCGACTTTCTTCCGCTCGACCTCGGCTCGATCTCGGGCTTCACGACCAAGTTCCAGCTGTACACCGTGCCGGGTCAGGTCTACTACCAGGCGACGCGCAAGCTCGTGCTGCAGGGCGCGGACGGCGTCGTCTTCGTCGCGGACAGCCAGGCCCGCCAGCTCGGCGAGAACATCGAGAGCTTTCAGGACCTGCACGCGAACCTCTCCGATCAGGGAATCGATCCCCGCTCGATGCCGCTCGTCGTCCAGTACAACAAGCAGGATTTGCCGCCAGAGCTGATTCTTCCCGCCGCCGAGCTGTCGGACGCGATCAATTTCCGCGACGTTCCGGAATTCTCGGCCGACGCGCTTCATGGCCCGGGAGTCTTCGAGACGCTGCGTGGCATCTCGGAGATCGTGCTCCGTCGCCTCAGCACCGGCGGCTCTGCAGCCGCCGCGACGAAGTAGGGCATGCAGGTCGATCCTCGCGCCCGATTCGACAACTATGTCGTCGGCACGGCCAACCGGCTCGCCGTCGCCGCGGCGCGCGCTGTCGCGGAAGCGCCGGGTGCCGTCTACAACCCGCTCTTTATCTATAGCAGCTCGGGGCTCGGCAAGACGCACCTGATCGGCGCGATCGGCAATCATGCGATCCAGCGCAATCCCGAGTTGAGTGTGGAGTACGTCTCGCTGGAGGATTTCGTCCAGCAGCTCCACGCCGCGATCGCCTCGGGCGAAATGGAGCGGTTCAAGCACCGCTACGGTCGCGTGGATGTGCTGCTCGTGGACGACTTGCAGTTCCTCACCGGCCGGCGCGAGACGCAGAGCGAACTGCTGCGCCTGCTGAATGCGCTGCAAGGAAGTGGCCGGCAGATCATCATGACGAGCGATCGCCCCCCCGCCGAAATCGCGGATGTGGACGAGCGGTTGATCAGCCGGCTGCGTGGCGGCTTGATCGTGGACATTGGCGCGCCCGACTTCGAGACGCGCGTCGCGATCCTGCGCGAGAAGTGCGAGGAGCGAAACATCATCTTCGCGCCTGGCGTGATCGAGGAACTGGCGCGAGTGGAGTTCGCCAATATCCGCGAGCTTCAAGGCGCGATGAACCAGTTGAGCGCGCACCAGTCGCTCGACGGCACGATGACGCCGGCGCAGGTGCGCGACATCGTCGGCATTCCGCGGCCGGCGCCACCGCCAGCGCGCACGTCGATCGAGACGGACGAGTTCTTCGGCTTTCTCACGGATATCGCGAGTGCGGTGGCGGCGCAGCTCGAGCCGTGGCGCGTGCGCGTTGGTGAGGCGATCGCCTTCTGGGGCGGCGAGGGCTATCGCACGACGGCCCTCGAGCGGCTCATGGCCGACCCCGCGCCTCCACCGAACTACGAGGCGCTGCTCCGAGGATACGGCGAGGCCGTCGAGCAGTTGCGTGAGCTGGAGCGGCAGGTCACCACCGTGGATCCGCAGCTTGGCGGGGACGAGCGGTTCCGCGATCCGGAGCGTCTCTCCGAGGCGATGGCGTTCGTCGAGCACGCGCTCGCGGGTGCGGTTCCGCCCCGTGGGCCGCAGCCCGCGTTCGCGCGCGGCGCGTACGAGGAGAGCACGTCCAATCAGATGGCGGTACGCGCGGCAGACGCGGTGATCGCCGAGCCCGGTCACCGCTACAATCCGCTCTTCCTCGTTGGACCGAGCGGCGTGGGGAAGACGCATTTGCTCAACGCGATCGGCAACGAGTTGACCGTGCGTCTCGGCACGCCTGGCCGCGTGACATGTGTCGGCGCGCAGGTGTTCATCGACGAGCTCATCGCCGCGCTGCAGGATGGGACGATCGAGCGATTCCGCGCGCGCTACCGCGCCGCTGATGCGCTGCTGATCGACGACGTGCAGTTCGTCGCGTCGAAGGAGCGCACGCAGGAAGAGCTGTTCCACGTGTTCAACCACTTTCACTCCGCGGGCAAGCAGCTCGTCTTCGCGAGCGACATGCAGCCCAAGGCCATCGACGGACTGGAGGATCGTCTGCGCTCGCGCTTCGAGGGTGGGCTCGTCGCCGAGCTGGGTCCCCCCGACCGGGTGCTGCGCGAGAAGCTCTTCACGCGGTTTCTCGCCGACGCCCGTCTCGAGGCGCCGCGCGATTTGCTCGCCTATCTCGCCGATCGTCCCGCGACGAGCGTGCGCGAGATCATGGGCACGGTGCAGCGTCTGCGCGCCGGCATGGACGTCACCGGCGCGCCGCTGACCATGGCGCTCGGTCGCCAGGTGCTCGAACCCTCCGGGATGACGCCAATCACGGCGCCGCTCACGATGCGTGAAGCCGCCGACGCCTTCTTCCTTGACGACGAGAAGATCGTGTGGGAGTGGCCCGACGTCGCCGGCCGTCTCGTCGAAGAGCTTCGCTGATGGCGATCAAGGGCAGTCTCAGGGAGGCCAGCCTCCCCGACGTGTTGCAGCTTCTCTCCATGGGAAAGAAGACCGGCTGTCTCGCCGTCACGCATCGCAACAACTTCGGCTACGTCTACTTCGACAAGGGACTCATCTCGTACGCGTCGATCGTGAATCGGCGCGACCGGATCGGCGACATTCTTCTCAAGGCGGGCTCGATCTCGCAGGAACAGCTCGACGCCGCGATCAGCGCGCAGTCGCTGCACCGTGACAAGCGCATCGGAGAGCTGCTCGTCGCGCAGGGATCGGTGACGCGCGACGGACTCCACGCGCAGATCCGCCTGCAGATCGAAGAGGCGGTCTACTACCTGTTCACCTGGACGCAGGGGACCTTCAACTTCGAGGCGGACGTCCATCCAGAGGAGCAGGACCTTCTCGTCTCGATCAATTCGGAGTCGTTGCTGCTCGAGGGCGCACGACGCGTGGACGAGTGGAGCTTGATCGAGAAGAAGATCTCCAGCCTCGACCTCGTGTTCGACGTCGATCGGGGCAAGCTCGCCGCGAGTGGCGTCGCATTGCCACGCGACCAGGCGGTGGTCATGGAGTTGCTCGACGGCCGTCGCGACGTCGTCGCGGTCATCGAGGAGTCGGGGCTTGGCGAGTTCGATGTCGGCAAGGCGATCTACGGTCTCGTCACCGCGGGATTCGCGCAGCGCATTGGCAAGTCCAAGGCGACCGAGCCGGTGGTGAGCGATGCGCGGGTGGACGAGCACCGGAATCTCGGCATCGCGTTCTACAGGACAGGGATGCTCGACGAAGCGATGCGGGAGTTCCGGCGCGTGAGCGAGTTGCGCGAGCACGATACCGAAGCGCGCTTCTATATCGGGCTCGTGCTGATGCGTCAGAACAAGTGGTCCGACGCGGTGGCGGCCTTCCGCGAATGCGTCTCGCATCCCGGCGCGCGGCCCGCGGCGTACCACAACCTGGCACACGCGTTCGAGCGGCTCGGACGCTACGAGGAGGCGAAGGCGGCACTCGACGACGCGATCAAGCGCGGCGGCGCCAGGGACGCGCGCATCCAGACGTCGCTCGGCGTCGTCGCCCTGCGCGCCGGAGACGTGGGCGCGGCGGATGCGGCGCTCCACGCCGCGCGTCCACTCTTCGGCACCAAGCCGCCCACGGCGCCCTGGTACCACTATTCCGCGCTCACGGCCGCGCTACTCGGCGACCTCGAGCGCGCGTATGCGCTGCTCACCGAAGGCATCGCGGCGCATCCGCACGCGGCGCCGCTCTACAACAACATGGCGGCCGTTCAGGAGCGCCGGGGCTACCACCCCGAGGCGATGAGCGCCGCCGAGCGTGGCGTGCAGGAGGACACCGGTCTTCCGCAACTGCACAAGAACCTCGGTGACTGCCACTACCGCGCTGCGCGCTACGATGAGGCGCTCGAGTGCTATCTGCGCGCCATCAAGTTGAATCCCTCGCTCGGCGACGACGTGTACCTCAAGCTCGGCAACATTCGATTCAAGCGTCAGGAGCGCGAGGAAGCGGTGAAATGCTGGGAGCAGGCGCTTGCGCTGGAGCCGGGCAACGCGATCGTTCGCACGAACCTCGATGCCGTGCGTCAGGTTCTGTAACGTGAGCGATTCGGCCGACGTGGGGTTTACCGCGCTGACGGAGAAGATCGCGCACGACAAGGGCTTCGGCTGCGCGAGCTACAAGGAGAAGTGTCTGCGGCGCCGCATCGCGGTGCGCATGCGTGCCCGCGGCGTGCATACCTACGCGGACTACGCCCGCGTGCTCGACTCAGACAAGGGAGAGTACGACCGGCTGCTCGACGCGCTCACCATCAACGTCACCAAGCTCTTCCGCAACTGGGAGACTTATGCGGTGATTGCCGAGCGCGTCGTGCCCGCACTCTGGGAACGGCCGATCCCGACGATCAACGTCTGGAGCGCCGGCTGCTCATCTGGGGAAGAGCCCTATTCGCTTGCCGCGCTCTTTCATCAGCATGCCGAAACGGCGGGGCAGTTGGGCGAGCTGCACCGGCGCGTTCGCGTGCTCGGAAGTGACATTGACGTCCGCTGTCTGGCCGCCGCCGAGGCCGGCGCATTCGAGGAAGGAGATTTTGCCGATACACCCGCGGAGCTTCGACGCCGATATTTTACACCGTCTGCTCCTTTCACAATCATCCCCGAGGTGCGCCGGCTCGTGCGCTTCGAGCGTCGCGACCTCCTGGCCGAGGCACCACCACCCGGCCCGCATCACCTGATCGTCTGCCGAAACGTGCTGATCTATTTCGACCGCGAAACGCAGGAACGCCTGTTCGACAAGTTCCACGCCGCACTTTCTCCTGATGGTTTCCTCGTCCTGGGGAAGGTGGAGACGCTGCTCGGTGCGGCACGGACCCGCTTCGTTGCGGTTGATGGACGCGAGCGCGTCTTCCGGCCTCTGTGAGCACGCAAGTGATCGATGTCCGTGTAAAGGTCGCGGACTACGCCGTGCGGAAGGGCGGTCACGTGATCGCCACCATCGGGCTGGGCTCGTGCGTCGCGATCGCGCTCTACGATCGCGATGCGAAGGTCGGCGGGCTCGCGCACATCCTTCTTCCGAACAAGGCGATGTCCCGCGAGACAGGCAACCCGGCGAAGTTTCCGGAGACGATCGTGCCGATCATGCTCGAGGAGATGCGTAAGCTCGGCTCCTCACCGTCCGCCCGGATCAGTGCCAAGATCGTCGGCGGGGCGAGCATGTTCGGACAGTTCGTCAGCGGCACCGGGATCAACATCGGCGAGCGCAACGTCGTCGCGGCGCGCGAGGTGCTGGCGGCGGCGAACATCCCTCTGCTCGCCGAGGACACGGGCCTCGACTACGGGCGCAGCGTGTACTTCTACATCGATGACGGCCGCGTCGAGGTGCGGTCGCTCAAGAAGGGAGAACGTGTCATCTAAACGAGCGTCGAGCGTTCTGGTGGTGGATGACAGCGCCTTCATGCGCCATCTCATCGCGCAGATCATCGACGCCTCGCCGGATTTTCACGTGGTCGGTACGGCGCGCAACGGTCTCGATGCGCTCAGGCAGATCTATGCGCTCGATCCGCAGATCGTGACGCTCGACGTCGAGATGCCGGAGCTCGATGGGCTGCAAACGCTCGGCTACATCATGAGCGAGACGCCGCGCGCCGTGGTGATGCTCAGCGCCGCCGGATCGGACGGCAGCGCGGATCTCACGCTGCGCTGCCTCGAGATGGGCGCGGTGGACTTCGTGCGCAAGCCCTCAGGCCCCATCAGTCTCGATCTCGAGATGGTCGGCGAGACCTTGCTCGCCGCGCTGCGCGCCGCGACGCAGGTCAATCTCGGCGGTGTGCAGCTTCTCGCTCGGCCGCGCTTCGTCGAGACCGCGCCGCGCGGGACATCTGCCGATGCGACCTACGCGGTCGCCATTGCCGCCTCGACTGGCGGTCCCCGCGCGCTTGCCGAGGTGATTCCGAATCTGCCGAGCGATCTCGACGCCGCGGTGTTCGTGGTGCAGCACATGCCTGCCGGATTCACGCGCAGCCTCGCGGCGCGACTCGACTCGATGAGCCATCTGCGCGTCTCCGAAGCGCAGGAGGGCGAGACCATCGAGGTGAATCATGTCTACCTCGCGCCCGGCGGGCTGCACATGCGCGTCGCGAAAGGCGCGAGCGGCAGAAGGCACATCAGCCTCGACGACGGTCCGACGATCTGGGGCGTCCGGCCCGCGGCCGATCCGCTATTCATCTCCGTCTCCGCTCACTTCGGACGGCAGAGCGTGGGCGTGGTTCTCACGGGAATGGGCCGCGATGGCTCCGATGGCCTGCACGCGATTCGTTCGGCGGGCGGCGGTGGAATCGTACAGGACAAGGGCACCTCGACCATCTATGGCATGCCGCACGCGGCGCTTCTCCGCGCCGGCGCCGACCGCGTCGCTGCGCTGGAAGACGTGGCGCCGACGGTGGTGCAGCTCCTCATTGCGCGCCGAGCGATAATCGCATGATCGAAGAACACTGGAAGCTGTCGCGGCGCGCGTTCGCGAACACGCCGGATCCGGACTTCGTGTATCGCTCGCCGGCCTTCGCCGAAGGATTCGCGCGTCTGGTGTACGACGCGACCGAGCTGCGAGGCGGACTGTCGCTCATCACGGGCGAGATCGGATGTGGCAAGACGATGCTCGCCCAGGCGCTGGCCGACCGGCTCGCGGACTCGCCCTGCGATGTGATCGCGCTGCCGTATCCGAAGGTCACGCCGACGCAGATGCTCGCGGCCGTCGCCCGCGGAATCGGGATCGATCCGCCACCGCGGGGCAAGCTCGCCGTCATCATGGCGCTCGGCGAGCGTCTCGCTCAGCTGCATCGGGATGGACGACGGCCCGTGCTCGTCGTTGACGAGGCGCAACTCGCGAGCCCGTCGCTGCTCGAGGAGATCCGGCTGCTCACGAACTACGAGGACCGGCAGGACAAGCATCTGCACGTCGTGTTGCTCGGCCAGCCCGAGCTGCGCGACCGCGTGCGGAAGCGCCCGCAGATCGATCAGCGGGTCAGCTTGCGCTTTCATGTGGAGCCGATGGAGCCGGAGGACGTTCGCGGCTACGTGGAGCATCGGCTTCGCGTCGCCGGATGGAGTGGCGGTCAGATGTTCACTGAAGACGCCATGGCGACGCTCGCGGCCCGCAGCGAGGGCGTGCCGCGTCGAGTGAACACCCTTGCGACGCAGGCGCTGTTCGTCGGCGCGATGCGCCAACTGGGCCAGATCGGTGGGGAATTAATGGCCGACGTAGCGGACGATCAGGAATGACGAAGCGGCGAATCCGGTACAGCGAGCTGGGCGCGCCGGCCGCGGCGACGGTTTCGGGGAAGACACCGGAGCCGGCGGAGCCCGTCGTCGTACCAGAGAGACCGAGACGCAATTCCACCCCAGTGGAGCTCGCGCACGCGCACGCCGCAGCGCGTGCGGCCGAGCAGCCTGGCGAATCGCTGGCGGCTGCTCCGGTGATTGCGCGCCCATCCGGGTCTCACGCGCCCTATTGCACCATGCGGGAGCGCGCGCGCGCGCGGTCCGGCGTCGCCGATTTTCTGATGTTTCGCATCGCGGAAGAGCGGTTCGCCGTCGAGCTGCTCGCCGTCGACGAGGTGATCGATCTGCCGGTGATCCACCACGTGCCCGAGATGCCACCCGCGATGCTGGGCGTCGTTACAGTGCGCGGATCGCTCACGCCGGTATACTCTCCACACCACGCCCTCGGGCTCCCCCTCGCGCTTCGCGAGGTGGTGCTCATCTTTCGGCGTGGGGGCGCGCGGGTCGGCGTGCTGATCGACGACGTGGAGGACGCCATCTCGCTCGACCTGCGCGAGCTGCGCGACGCACCGGGAGCAAACGATGCCGACAATGTGGTGCTCGGCGTGATACGCCACGCAAACGCCCTCGTCGGTATCGTCGACGCCGACGCTCTTATCGCCGCCTGCCAGACCGCGGCACTTCTGGAGATCACATGAGTACCCTGGCGGACAAGCTGGTCACATTCCGGCTCGGCGACGATCAGTTTGCCGCCGACGTGCATGCGGTGGAACGCGTGCTGCGCTACGCGGCGCCGACGTCGGTTCCCGACATGCCGGACTACATCGAAGGGGTGATGGACTATCAGGACCGCGTCGTGCCGCTGGTCAATCTCCGGCGACGGTTCGAGCTTCCGGCGATTCAGACGGGCCCGGAAACCCGCACGCTGATCCTCAACGTCGGCGGCGAATGGATCGGCGTCGTCGTGGATTCGGTGACGGAGGTGACGCCGTTCGACCCTGCCAAAGTCACACCGCCGCCGAAGCTCTTTCGCGGCCTGGCCGGCGAGTATCTCAAGGGGATCGTTCGTCACGGAGACAAGCTCGTGATCTATCTCGACGTGGAACAGTTGCTCTCGACGACCGAGCGCATCGCACTGCAGCAGGCTGGAGCGGAGGCACTGGCGAATGGCTGAGATGGCAGACGCCCACCGGGCACGAGTCGCGGCACTCACCATGCGTCTCGACGGACCCGGCGCGTTTTTGGAGCGTGACGCGATTCGCACCGATCTTATCGCGCTCGGCAAGGCACTCGAGCAGGACCTCACCGAGCTGACTGCGCTGAAGGAGGAGGCGAAGGCGCTCGTCGAGCGGTGGAAACTTCTGCAAGGCTCCGCGGCTCCCGCCTTCAGCGCCGACCGGCCGGTGGTCGTCGATCACATCGGCGCTTCGACCTTCATCGAGAAAGGGTGGAGCCGCATCTCGCTCGGCGACTACGTGGGCGCGGAAGAGAGCCTCACCAAGGCGCTGAATCTCGTACCGAACGATCCACAGGCAGAATCGCTGCTCGGCTGGGCGCAGATGCTTCAGGAGAAGTACGACGAGGCGTTGATGCAGTTCCAGAAGGTGTTGATGCGCGAGCCGGCGAATGCACTGGCGCGCATCAACGTCGGATACATCTGCCTGAAGAAGCACATCTTCGGCGAGGCCATCGAGCATCTCTCGCGTGCGATTCGTCTCGACAGCGATCGCAAGGCGACGCTGTACGCGCACTTCTATCTGGGGCTGGTGTATCTCGAGCGAGACATGTTCGAGGACGCACAGACCTTCTTCCAGAAGACGCTCGCGCTGGGTCCGAATCTCATCGAAGCCTACTACGAGCTGGGCCGCGCATACTGGTTCAACGGCCAGCGCGACGAAGCGATGCAGACGTGGCGCGAAGGATTCGCCGCGAACAAGTTCAATCCGTGGGGAAAGAAGTGCGCCGAGGTGCTGAAGACGGTCGAAGAGGGCGGGGAACCGTAGCGCTCGTGGCGCGATGGCGCGGCGGCGTCAGCCGCGCGCTCGCGCTCGCCGGTCTCCTGCTCGCGCTGCGCGCATCCTCGCTCGCGGCCCAGGACGACGCGCCGCGTCGGCTCGACACGGGCCGCTTCACCGTGGTGTATTTCCCGCAGGACGACGTGCTCGCCCACGCACTGGTTCGCGCGGCAGTCGCGAACGACAGCTTTCCCTGGCTTCCACGTCCCCGGCAGCGCGTGCTCATCGCCATCGCGCCCGACGCCGCGCGGTTTCGCACGTGGGTCGGGCCCAGCGCGCCGGAGTGGGGCGCCGCCCTCGCCTTTCCCGAATCGCGCCGGATCGTGATGCATGGGCGCGGTGGATCGGCCGACGCCGGTGATCCGCTCGAGGTGCTCCGCCACGAGCTCGCACATCTGGCGCTCCATGAACGGCTCGGCAACAAGGCCCCGCGCTGGTTCGACGAAGGCTACGCGAGCGTCGCGGCGCGCGAGTGGCGTCGCGACGATGTGCTCGCGGCAAACGTCGCGCTTGCGCTGAAAGGAACTCCTTCCCTCGACGAGCTGGAGGAAGGGTTTCACGGAGGCGCCGTCGCGGCGCAGTCCGCGTATGCGCTGAGCTACCGCGCGGTGACGGAGCTTGCGTCGCTCGACCAGGAGCGAGGCCTGTCGCTCTTCTTTCAATACTGGGCCGACGGTAGCACGTTCGATCGTGCCGTGAGGCAGGCGTTCGGACTCACGCTGAGTGGCTTCGAGAAGGAGTTCCAGAAGCGCACGAGCCGGCGGTACGGCGGTCTCGCCCTGTTCGCCGATCTCTCGATCGCGATGCTTGTGCTCACGGTGCTGCTACTGCCATTTTTCTTCGCGCGCCGGGCCCGCGACCGTCGCCGGCTGCGCGCCATGATCGCGGCGGACGAGGCGGCAGAGCGCGCCGAGCAGCGGAGTGCGATTGCGATGCTGTTGAGCGAGGTCAGGTCGGAAGGTGCAGGTCCGTCGTCAACGGCGCCGGACGAGAGCTAGCGAGTCGTTAAAAGACGATTAAGCGTATGCGGAGTCGCTTGACACCCCCGAATTGCCGGTCTACACTGATATGTTATGGCACAAACGGATACGACGTCTCAGGCACGCCCATGGCTCTGGTGGGGGATCGCGGCCGTCACGATACTGCTCGGCTATGCCGATCTGGCGCGGGGCGGGACGACGGTTGCACCGATCTTGCTCGTCGCTGGGTACTGCGTCCTCGTGCCAATCGCAATTCTCAAGTAGTCCGATCGACCAGAGCCGTTTCCCGACAACTGAAGGTGACCTGGCGAGCGCGGCCGGCGAAGGCCTCGCTCGTGCGAGCGTTTCGCCGGGCGAATAGCTCAGCTGGTTAGAGCGCCTGTCTTACACACAGGATGTCGGGGGTTCGAATCCCTCTTCGCCCATGCTGGAATCCCGCCATTCCGTCGTTGCTGAGTAGTTGAAAAGCGGACCTGCGCGGCCTGTCAGGTGTACGTCTGTTTAACGTTTTGGAGGTTACGACTGTGAAGGCTTCGCATCGCTCTGCGCTCCTGGCTGCTGGATTCGCTGCGGCACTTGTCGCGACGGTCGTTCCGACGGTCGCCAGCGCCCAGCGGCAGCAAGTTCCCGGTCCTGATACCAAGCGCGTCCTCGTCACTGCCTTTCGGGGCGACGTCGAAGGCGGCGTCAAATTGGCCGACGAGATTCGCAACCGGATCGCCAGCGAGTTCAGCATTCGCCAGTTGATGGCCACCAGCAAGAAAGACATCGAGGCGACTCTGCTGCAGTCCGGCTACCGTCCGGATTCGGCGCTCAGCCCGAACGACATCAAGGAGCTCTCCAAGCTCGTCCGTGCCGACGAAGTCCTCGACGGCACCGTGGCGAAGACGGCGACGGGTTATCGCGTCAGCGCGCGCATGTTCCTGCCGCGCGACGTGTCGCTGTCGCAGCCACTCGTCACGAATCTCGACACGAAGGACCTCGGCGACGCCGCGAAACAGATCGTGAGCGAGTACGACCGCGCCCGCAAGCAGATCCCGGACAACCAGGCGTGCGAGAACGGCGTTCGCGCGAATACCAACGCGGTCGCGATCGCCGCGGCGCGCAAGGGTCTCCTGCAGTACCCGAAGGCGACGATTCTGCGGCTCTGTCTCGCCAGCGCGTACGCCAACATGAAGACGACCGCAGATTCCACCGGTCCGTGGAAGGATTCGGTCATCGCCATCACGCGCGAGATCATGAATCTCGACAAGGCGAGCCGCATTGCCTACCAGCTTCAGTACGACGCGTACAAGCAGAAGCACGACACGTCGAACGCGCTCCAGGCGCTCGTCGGTCTGATGAACGCCGATCCGACCAACTCGACCCTGCGCGAGTCGGTCATCAGCGAGCTTGTAACATCGGGCAAGGCGGACATTGCGGTCCCAACGGCCAAGCAGCTCATCATCGAGAATCCGGGCGATCCGCAGTATGCTCGCACATACTGGCTCGTACTGCGCTCGGCCAAGAACTACAAGGAATCCGTTCCAGCAGGTGTGGCGTACGTAACGATCGATACAGCAGCCGCGGACTCGAACTATTTCTTCCGCCAGATCGCGGATCTCGTCGCCGACAGCTCATACGCGAAGGCGGCGGAGTTCGCTGCCGTTGGCTCCGCGAAGTTCCCGACGAACGTCGCCTTCCTCATGCAGAAGGCGCAGAACGAGCGTCGCTCTGGCCAGCTCCCGGCCGCCAAGGCGTCGCTCGAGCGCGCGCTTCAGATCGATCCCAAGGTCAACGGGGCGAACTATCTGCTGGCGTCCATCGCCGCCGAGATGGGACGCGCTGATGACGCCATCAAGTACGCAAAGGCGGACGCCGCAACGGACGCCGCTAACAAGCCGCGAGACGCAGCGGTCCTGCTGCAGCTTGGCAATACGCAGTACAAGGCGGCCGTCGCCTCCAAGAGTGCTGAAGACTACAAGAAGGCGATCCCGTTCTTGCAGGCCTCGGATGAGATGGCGCCGAGCGCGAACGCAAAGTTCCTGCTTGCGGTGTCGGCCTTCCAGGCGCTCGCCTCGTCCACGGACATGCTGAGAGCATCCAAGTCGTGCGATGATTTCAAGGCGGCGAACGATCTGCTCGTTATCGTGAACGTCAACATGCCGGCCGGTGGCTCCGTGGATCCCAACACTGCCAAGGCGGTGCTCAATGGCGCGGCGCAGTTCCAGCCCTTCATCGACGGGTCGATCAAGAAGTTCTGCAAGTAAACCGCAGTCCGAATACTCGAAGCGCCCGCCGTCCTCAGGGATGGCGGGCGCTTCTGGTTGTGGAACTGCATTTTCAACGACTGAAAACCCGCCTCACCGCGCGAAATCCACCCCCGGCTCCTCGCCCGGCAGATGGTGCACGTGAACGAGCAGGTCGGACCGGCGAGCGCGATAATCGCAGATCTGCGCCTCCACTCCCTCGCCGTCGAGATTCACGCTGAGCGGCTCGGCCCCCACTACCTTGAGCCAGGGAAGCTGCGCGTAGTGCACTCCTGGCAGCCCGAGATGCTCTCCCTTCTTCACGGCCAGCGAAAGCCGCGCGAACGCGCTGCGCGACATCGCCTCGATCACGCAGAGGTCGAGCAGGCCGTCGGTCACGCTGGCGTCGGGGGTCATCATCGTGCCACCTCCCGTCACGCGCGCGCTCCCCACCGCGAAGGTCAGGAAGTCCACGTCGAGCCCGAAGCCCTCACTCGTGAACGTCGCGTGCCGGACCTTGTCCTCGGCGAACTTGCGCACCGCGGTGATCGCATACGCCAACGGGCCGAGCGAGGCTTTGGCGTCCGCCGGAGTCTCCTGGGTCGCCTCGGCGCCCACGCCGCCCGTGGAGACGTTCAGGAAGCGTCGCCCGTTCATGGATGCCGTGTCGATGCGCACGGGGTTGCGGCGCAGGATAACATCCATGGCATGATCTGCCTCCTCCGGTATTCCCGTCTGCCGCGCGAAGTCGTTGGCCGTCCCGAGCGGGATGACGCCAAGCGGCGTGTCGCGCCCGTCGAGGCCATTCACCACCTCGTTGAGGGTGCCGTCGCCCCCGCAGGCGATCACCACGTCGGTGCCGCGGTCGGCAGCCTCCGCGGCGTGTGCAGCGGCGTCGCCGACGCTCCAGGTCGTCCGCACCTCGACCGCGTGTCCGCGATCGCGGACCCACGATACGGTCTGCCGAAGGTCCGGCCGGTCGGCTCGGGCGCCATGTACGACGAAGGTGAGATGCTTACGTGGCATCGAAAAGACGGTGCAAGTCCTTCGCGAAGTTCACACTTGAGCGAAGCGAAGGGCTCAGGACGACAACAAGTTGAGCAATAACATGGCCATGCGTCCGGACGCGCTACATGCCAACAAGAAGTGGGACACCGATTATCATGCTCCGGCGCTCGTCGACGCCGTCGTCGAGTTGCTTGGGCGTGGGACGCTCGTCCTCGATGGCACCCTTGGCGGCGGCGGGCACAGTGCGGCGCTGCTCGACGCTGGCGTGGCGCGGGTGATCGGCATCGATCGTGACCAGGATGCGCTCGACGCGGCCACGGCTCGCCTCGCAGCCGAGTCGTCCGCGGGACGCTTCGAAGCGCACAAGGCGAACTACGCTGATCTCGATCGCGTCCCGTCACTGCATGATCTTCGCTTCACCGGCATCCTGCTCGACCTTGGCATCTCGTCCCATCAGATCGACGACGCATCGCGCGGCTTCTCCTTCCGGGAAGGCGCGCCGCTCGACATGCGAATGGGCGCCGACGCGGTGCGCCGCGCCGCGGACCTTCTCAACGAGAATGACGAAGAAGAGCTCACGACGCTTTTCCGCAACTACGGCGACGAGCCACGCGCCGGCCGGCTCGCGCGCGAGATCGTGCGTCGCCGTGCGACGCGGCCGTTCGCCACGAGCGACGACCTCGTCGGCGCGATCCGCGCGACATTCGGCGCACGCTCCGGCGCACCCGAGTTCGCGCGGTTCTTTCAGGCGGTACGCATCGCCGTCAACGACGAGCTGGCGGGTGTTGAACGCGCGCTCCCCAACCTGCGCGATCGGCTCGCGCCAGGCGGCACACTCGCCGTGATCGCGTATCACTCGGGGGAAGACCGGCTCGTGAAGCACGCCTTCCGCGCGTGGAGCGAGGACTGCATCTGCCCGCCCAGGCATCCGATGTGTACCTGTGGGGGCAACCGATCGCTTGGGCTCGTCGTCACGCGCCGCGCACTCACCGCGAGCGCCGAGGAGACCGCACACAACCCGCGCGCCCGCAGCGCCAGGCTTCGCGTATGGCAACGCGCAAGGTAGCTGGCAGCGGCCGCATGCGGATCGTGCTGTTGATGCTCGCCTTTCTGGTCATCACCGGCGGCGTGATCCTGCGCCGCACCTTCGGGATCGCGGCGGCCACCGAGCTGCGCGAGCTCGAGGCGCGCCGCGCCGCGATGATCAACGAAAAGCTCCGGCTCGAGGGGGAGATTCGCGCCGCGTCGAGCCGAGGACGTCTGCTGCCGGTCGCAGAGCGGTTGAATCTGCACGTGCCCGCCGACAGCCAGGTGATATCCATTCCCCGATCCGCGCCATGACAACTCCAAGTCGCGTCGGCATCATTCACCTGGCCCTGGCGCTGTTCGTCGTCGTGCTCCTCGTGAAGACGGCTCGCGTGCAGCTCTGGGACGGACGGCGCCTCGCGGCGAGCGCCGTCCATCAGCAAAGCACGACGAGCGCGATCCCCGCGCCGCGCGGCGAGATTCTCGACTCCCGCGGCCAGGTGCTCGCGCAGAGCCGCGAGACGGTGAAGATCGATATTGCGCCCAAGGAAGTGCGAGACCTTCGCAAGCTTCGTTCGGCGCTGCAGCGTGCAAAGATCCCGCACGAGTGGGTCGCGCGCGCGATTGACCCGTCGCGCCGCTGGGTCTCGCTGCCGGGACGCTACCTGGCGATCGACGTCTCGCCGGTGACCGCCATGCGCGGCGTGTATGCGACGCCGATCATCGAGCGGGCCTACGCATTCACCGAGGGAACGCGCCGCATCATCGGGCGAGTGGACTCGGACGGCAACGCGGTGGACGGCATCGAGCTCGCGCTGGACTCGCTGCTCAAGGGCACGCCCGGCGCGGCGACCGTGATGAAGGACGCGCACGGCCACCGCTTCGAGTCGCCCTCCACGCCGGCCACGCCGCCGGTGCAGGGCAAGAGCATCGTCCTCACGATCAATCAGGAGCTCCAGGAGATCGCCGAGCGCGCGTTGGCGGATGCGGTCGCGAGTATGGGGGCGGAGGGCGGCGACGTCGTCGTCGTCAATCCCGCGAACGGCGAGGTGCTCGCCATGGCCAGCCATCGCGCCGACCCGCGCAATACAGCCAGCACGGCGCTCACCGAGCCGTACGAGCCCGGGTCCACGCTCAAGCCGTTCATCGCGGCGACGCTGCTTCAGCAGGGCAAGGCGCGCGAGACGGACGTCGTGCCGACGTACAACGGCACGCTCGCGATCAACGGTCGCACGATCAACGACGAGCACCCGTACCGGCAGTTGGCGCTCTCCGACGTCATTCGCTATTCGAGCAACATCGGGATCGTGCAATTCGCCGAGCGGTTCACGCCGCGCGAGGAGTATGAGGCGCTGCGCGATTTCGGGTTCGGGACGCCGACCGGCGTGTCCTATCCCGTGGAATCCGCGGGGACGCTGCATGCCCCGGTCAAATGGTCGAAGCAGTCGGCGAGCTCGATGGCGATGGGCTATGAGATCGCCGTCACGCCGCTGCAGCTTGCCGCGGCGTATGTCGCCATCGCGAACGACGGAGAGCTTCTCGAGCCGGCGCTCGTGAAGGAAGTGCGTGCGGCTGATGGCACCGTGCTCTATCGCCACCAGCGTCGCGTCGTGCGGCGCGTGCTCTCGCCCGCCGTGGCGCGCCGTGTGCGTGAGATGCTGCTCGGCGTCGTCGAGGGAGGCGGGACCGCCAAGCGGGCGAACCTCGGTTCGTTCTCTCTGGCGGGAAAGACAGGAACGGCGCGCCGCACGGTGAACGGTCGCTACACCAAGGCAGAGCACATCCCGACGTTCGTCGGGCTCTTCCCAGGCGACAATCCACAGTTCGTCATCCTCGTGAAGATCGACAACCCCAAGGGCGCCTACATGGGTGGCCTCACGGCCGCGCCGGTAACGAAGGCGGTGATCGAGGCGGCGCTTGCCTCGCCCAACGCCGCGCTCGATCGTCGCACGCTGGCGGCGAGCCAGCGCGAGCGTCATGTCGATCCCGCGTCGGCCGATCTGAAGCTCACGGTGGCGACGCGCGCGGCACACGAGACGACGTCGACGTCGCAGCGCGAGGCGCTCCGTGCGGCCGCCGACGCGGCGGAGGAGGACAGCGCCGGTACGACGCCCTTCGTGGCAACGCTTCCCGCTCCCGCGGCACGGAGAGCGATTGTGCTGCCGCCGCGTGCCGTGCCGGACGTGCATGGATTGCCGCTCCGCCAAGCTGTGCATGCGCTGCACGCCGCTGGATTCCGCGTCCAGCTCGATGCGGGCAGTTCGGGCGCGACCAGCCCGGCTGCCGGCGCTGTTGCGCCCGCCGGCTCGCTCGTCCATCTCGCGGGCTCACCGTGACGCAGGTTCGGCTCGAGACAATCGTGGGCGCATTGCGGCGTGCGGGGGTGCTCACCGCCGCGCAAGGCGCGCTGCCCCAGTTCATCGAGGCGATCACGGACGACAGCCGAGCGGTGCGCAGTGGCGCGCTCTTTCTGGCCGTGCGCGGGTCGGAGCGCGACGGACACGACTACCTGGAGCATGCCGAGCGCGCTGGAGCGGTGGTCACCGTGGTGGACGCTCCGTCGCGCTCGGCGCTGCCCGCGCTCGTCGTGAGCGACACGCGCCGCGCCGCGGCAATCGCGGCGGCCGCGTTTTACGGCGAGCCGGCGAGCCAGTTGCGTCTCGTCGGCGTGACCGGTACGAATGGCAAGACGACGACGGTCGGCATGCTGCGCCATCTGCTCGACGAGCCCGATGTGCGAAGCGCGTCGATTGGAACGCTGGGCGTTCTCGTGGGAAGCGAAGGCACGGCGCTGGACGGCGGGAGCGGGCTCACCACGCCAGGGCCGGTCGAGTTGCAGCGCGTGCTGCGCGACTTGTACGACCGTGGCGTTCGCACGGTGGCGATGGAGACGTCGTCGCACGCGCTGCATCAGGGCCGCGCGGAAGGACTCCGTTTCCAGGCCGGTGTGTTCACGAACCTCACGCGCGACCATCTCGACTACCACGTCACGATGGAGGCGTATCTCGCCGCGAAGGCGATTCTCGTCTCGCTGCTCACGACCGATGGCGTGGCGGTCGTCAACGCCGATGATCCGGCGTGGGACGCGCTTCCACCCGCGCCGCGCACAATTCGGTTCGGTCTGCACGAAAAGGGTGACGTCCTCGCCGACGAGCTTTGCTATGGGCCGAGGGGGAGCAGGTGGGCCTTGGTGATTGGTGAGGAGCGGCATACGGTGCAGCTTCCGCTCATCGGAGACTTCAACGTCGCCAATGCGCTCGCCGCCGCGGCTGCGGCATGGGCCATGGGTGTTCCCGCCGCCGAGATCGCGCGCAGGCTCTCGACCATGCCGCAGGTGCCGGGCCGGTTGGAGATCATCTGCGAGGCGCCGACCGTGTTGCGCGATTACGCGCACACGCCGGATGCGCTCGAGCGCGCGCTCGACGCGGTTCGGCCATTCACGTCGGGAGCGCTCATTGTCGTCTTCGGCTGCGGCGGCGACCGCGATCGCGGCAAGCGTCCCGAGATGGGTCGCATCGCCGAATCGCATGCGGACCGCGCCATCGTGACGAGTGACAACCCGCGCACCGAGGATCCCGAGCGCATCCTCGACGACATCGAAGCGGGCATGACGACGGGACGCCACGAGCGCATCGAGGATCGCCGCGAGGCGATCGCGCGCGCGATTCATGCGGCACAAGCTGGCGACGTCGTCCTGCTCGCGGGCAAGGGACACGAGACGTACCAGGTCCGCGGCACGGTGAAGTATCCGTTCGACGAGCGCGAGATCGTACGCGAGATCATTTCGGAGGGAGTTACCTGATGGCGGACGTCACTACCCCGCAAGCCAGCGCGCTCGAGCAGCCGCTCTTCTGGACCCTCGACCGCATCGCCGACGCGCTTGGGCTAGGACCGCGCGGGCCCACTGCGATCTCGCGCATCTCGACCGACACGCGAAACGTCGCGGCAGGCAGCTGCTTCGTCGCGCTCAAGGGTGAGTCCTTCGACGCGCATGATTTCCTCGCCGACGCGGTCGCGAAGGGCGCGAAGGCGCTCGTCGTCAACGACGCTCGGCGCGCGGCGAACCTCGGCGTTCCGGTATACGAGGTGGCCGACACAATTGCCGCGCTCGGTACGCTTGCCCGCTATCGCCGCCGCGCGTGGGGGCGACCGGTTGTCGGTGTCGTCGGCACGAACGGCAAGACGAGCACGAAAGAACTGCTGCGCGCGGCACTGGGCGGCGCGCTGGGCGTACACACTACCGTCGGTAACTACAACAATCTCGTCGGCGTGCCGCTCACGCTCTTCGCGCTTCCCGACCATGCGGACATCGCGGTGATCGAGATGGGCACCAACCACCCTGGCGAGGTAGAGGCGTTGCGCGCGATCGTCGAGCCCGACGTCGTGGTCGTGACGTCGATCGCCGAAGAGCATCTCGAGGGGCTGGGCGACCTGGCCGGCGTGTTGCGCGAGGAAGTTTCCGCGTGCAAGGGGGTGCCCCTCGCCGTAGTGCCTTCCGCGCAGCCGGAGATCGCCGAGGCGGCGCGCGCGCTGGCGAAGCGGACGATCAGTGCCGGGCTCGACGCGGGCGACCTGCACCCGACCGCGTGGGGTATCGAGCCCGACGGGCAAGGTTGGCTCGAGCTCGAGGGGACGCGGATACGAGTGCCATTGCGCGGCGTGCACAACCTGCGAAATGCGATGCTGGCCGTCGCGGTCGCGCGCGAGAGCGGTGTCTCATTCGAGGCGGTGGCGCGCGGGATCGCCGCCATGCCGGCGCCGCCAATGCGGGTGAACTTCGAGACCCACGGCAGCGTCACGCTGATCAACGACGCCTACAACTCGAATCCGGGCTCCGCGCGCGTGGCGCTGGAGTTGCTCGAGCACGCTGGCGCGGCGCGGCAGCGAGTTGCCGTGCTCGGCACCATGCTCGAGCTGGGCGTGCACGCCGACCGGCTCCACGACGAGGTGGCGCGTGCCGCACTGGACAGTCCGATCGAGCTCGTCGTTGGTGTTGGAGGCTTCGCCGATGCGCTGCAGCGAGTGGCACCAGGAGACGCACGCGTCGCCGCCGGCGCCGATCCGGCGGCGGCGTGGGACGCGGTGCGTTCGCGCCTCGCTCGGGACGCGGTTATTCTGCTGAAGGGGTCGCGCGGGGTTCGCCTCGAGCAGCTCGTCCCATTTATTTCGGAGTGGGCGAAAAGCTAGGAGAAATCAACTTCACACCTTAGTCCCTTGCTCTACTATCTCCTCGTTCCGCTGGTCAAGCAGTACCACGTCCTGAACATCTTCACCTACATCACCTTCCGCGCGGCCGGCGCGGCGGTGACGTCGATCGTGTTGACCTTCCTGGTCGGCCCGATCATTCTGAAGCGCCTGGACAACGCCGCGAACTATCAGGTGGTGCGGGAAGGCACGCCGGACACGCACGCGCTCAAGGCCAAGACGCCCACGATGGGCGGCCTGATCTTTCTCTTCTCGGCGCTCGTCTCGACGCTGCTCTGGGCACGCGTGTTCAGTCACTACGTGATGCTGGCGCTCCTCGTCACGGCCGGAATGGGTTTCATCGGCTTTCTCGACGACTATCTGAAGCTCGAGCAGCGGCGGCTGGGTCAGAAGAACGAAGGACTCGTCGAGCGGTACAAGCTCATCGGGCAGGTGACGATCGGCCTGGCACTCGGCTTCTACCTCTGGCAGTTCCCGCTCTCGCCGAACCTCATAGCCGCGTCCACCACGTTGCCGTTCTACAAGTATGTGCTCGTGATTTTCGTGCCTCCCATTCTCTTCGTCCCCTGGACGACGTTCGTGCTCGTCGGCGTGAGCAACGCCGTGAACTTTACGGACGGGCTCGACGGCCTCGCCGCCGGCCTCAGCGCGATCGCCTTCGCGACCCTCGCGATCTTCGCCTATCTCATCGGCCGCGTTGACGCGTCTGGATACCTCGGCATCTTCTACCTGCAGCATTCAGGCGAACTCACGATCTACTGCCTCGCGATGGTCGGCGCGCTGATCGGGTTTCTCTGGTTCAACACCTACCCGGCGCAAGTGTTCATGGGCGACACCGGCTCGCTGGCGCTCGGCGGCGCGATCGGGGCGGTCGCCATTCTGCTCAAGTCCGAGTTCCTGCTGCTCTTCGTCGGCATGGTGTTCTTCGCCGAGATGATGTCGGTCGTCCTCCAGCGTTTCGTCTTCAAGTACCGGCGGAAGCGACACAGCCTCGAGTACGCGCAGCAGCATCGCGTCTTTCTCCGCGCGCCGTTGCACCATCACTTCGAGGTGAAGGGATGGAGCGAGCAGCAGGTCGTCGTGCGCTTCTGGATCATCGGGATCATCGGGGCGTTCCTCGCCCTCAGCACGCTCAAGGTGCGCTAACATGACGGTACGGTCGCTCACGGAGGCACTGCCCGCTGCGTGGACTCGCGGTGAGATCAGCGTGATCGGGCTCGCGCGCAGCGGCCGAGCGGTGGCGGAGCTGCTGCGTCGCGCGGGAGCGGACGTCTACGCGAGCGACGCGGGCGCCGGCCATGCAGTTCTGCGTGCGACCCTCCATCTCGCGCCGCTTGGCGTCGAGGTAGAGCACGGCGGACACGACCTCGCTCGCATCGCGAAGAGCGCGCTCGTGGTTGCCAGCCCGGGCGTGCCCCCCGACGCGCCGCCCCTCCGCGCCGCGCGCGATGCAGGCGTGCCGATCGTCGGCGAAATGGAGATCGCGCTTCAGTTCCTGCCGCACCAGCGCTACATCGCGATCACGGGAACGAACGGCAAGACGACGACGACGGCACTCGTGCAGCGTCTCCTTCAAGGGCTCGGCTACGATGCCGTCGCCGCGGGAAACATCGGCACGCCGCTCTCCGAGGTCGCGCTGCGGGAGCAGCAGCCGGACTGGGTCGCGCTCGAGGCGTCGTCGTTTCAGTTGCACGATACGCCGAGCATCGCTCCCGCGGTCGGGATACTGACGAATCTCTCCGCGAACCATCTGGATAGGTACGACTCGGTCGACGCCTACTTCGCCGACAAGAGCGCGCTCTTTCGCAACGCCGACGAGCGCTCGGTGTGGGTGAGCAACGCTGACGATGACGCGGTGCAGGGAATGGTGCGCGGAGCAGCCGGCCGGCATCTGCGCTTCACGACGGCGGCCGGCGCGGCCGACGGCTACTTCGATCGCGCAACGGGCATGCTCGTGGTGCTCGGATCGCCCCTCATCGCACGCAGTGAACTCGCGCTCATGGGCGATCACAACGTCGCGAACGCGCTCGCCGCGTCGCTTGCGGTGATGGGTGCGGATGAGCTGCACGCCTCGCCAAAATCTCGCGGTCTCATCGCGGACGCGCTGCGCTCCTTCCGCGCGCTCGAGCATCGCATCGAGCCCGCCGGCCGCTACGGCGACGTCGATTGGATCAACGACTCGAAGTCCACGACCGTCGCGTCCACGCTCGTCGCGCTACGCGGCATGCAACGTCCCACCGTGCTGCTGCTCGGCGGCCGGCACAAGGGTGAGCCGTACAGCGCGCTCACGGACGAGCTTCGGCGGACGGCCAAGCAGGTGCTCGCCTACGGGGAAGCGGGACCGATCGTCGTGCAGGATCTGGCAGGGGTCGTTCCCGTCGAGCTGCTCGGTTCCGACTTCGAGGTAGTGCTCGCGCGAGCGCGCGAGATCGCGCGACCGGGCGACGCCGTGCTCCTCTCGCCGGCCTGCTCCAGCTACGACATGTTCGACAATTACGAAGAGCGCGGACGCGTCTTCAAGCAGCTCGCGGCAGAGCTCGGGGGGGGGGCCGCGAAGGCGTGACCGCGGCGGCGATTCCTCGGGTACGCGTGCACGCGGCCGCGCGCGTGCGCGAGCGTTGGCGCATGGGCTCCGAGGCGCGCGGGCTCGTCCTCGTCATGGCGCTCGTGCTCGTGTTTGGGCTGGCCGTGCTCTACAGCGCCAGCGCGATCGTCGCGATGCAGGAGAACAAGAACAACTGGTATTACGTCGCGCGGCAGAGTACCGGCGTGCTCGCGGGCGTCGTTGCATTCGCGATCGCGGCGAAGGTGGATGCCGAGAAGCTGCGCGAGTGGGCGTGGCCAATCATGTGGATCACCATCGTCACGCTCTTCCTCTGCCTCGTACTCCCGGAGAGCATCGCGCCGCGCGTCAACGGGTCCAAGCGCTTTCTCTTCGGCACGTCGCTCCAGCCGTCGGAATTCGGGAAGCTTGGCGTCGTGATCTGGACGTCGATGCTCATTGTGAAGAAGGGGGATCAGTTGCGGCGGCTCACGAAGGGCGTGCTACCCTTCTTCGTCGTCATCGGCCTGCTCGACCTTCTCGCCGCGCTGGAGCCGGACCTCTCCGTAGTGATGCTCTACACGCTGATGCTCGCCGTGCTGCTCTTCGCCGGCGGCGCTCGCATCGCGCACTTCGTCGCGCTCTGCGCGCTCGCCATCCCGGTGCTCTGGACCAAGATCGAGAAGGTGCAGTACGCCGCGCTGCGACTGACTGCCTTCTTCGATCCGGGTGGCGCGCCGACGCAGATGAAGTATCAGCTCAAGCAGTCGCTCATCGCCGTTGGATCGGGTGGCGCATTCGGCGTCGGATTCGGGCAGGGCAGGCAGCAGTATGGCTTTCTTCCCTTTCCGTACAGCGACTTCATCGCGAGCAACATCGGTGAGGAATGGGGCTTCGTCGGACTCGCCGCCATTACAATCGCCTTCGCGGCGTACGCGCTGCTCGGCTTTCGCATCGCGCGCCGCGCGCGCTCGCCATTTCTTCAGCTCGTCGCCGTCGGGCTCACCTTCGTCACGGTGCTCACGGCGTATCTGCACATCGGCGTCGTCGTCGGACTGCTGCCGACGACTGGGCTCACGCTACCCTTCGTCTCGTACGGCCGCTCCAACATCGTGCTCACGATGTTCATGACGGGAATCCTCGTGAACATCGGCAGTCTGAAGGAGCGCGTCATTGGCAGCGGCGCGACCGATCCGCTCTCCATCCCGACAGGCTGAGGTGGCTGACCCGCGCACCACCGTGCTGTTCGCCGGCGGCGGAACGGGAGGGCATCTCTATCCTGGTCTCGCGATCGCGCGCACACTCATGCGACTCGATCCCACCGTGCAGCCGATCTTCGTGGGTGCGAAGCGCGGCATCGAGCGGACCGTCCTTCCCGCGACGGAGTTTCCGCATCTCCTGCTCGATCTGCATCCGCTCTACCGCACGAAGCCGTGGGAAAACTGGCGCACGCTCGTGGGCGCCATCACCGGATGGCGCGAGCTCGGGAAGCTCGTCGCGCGCGAGCATCCGCGAATCGTCGTCGGCACCGGCGGCTACGCGGCAGGTGTCGGGCTCGCGTATGCGGTCGCGCACAGGATTCCCATCGTGCAGCAGGCCGGCGACAGCTATCCCGGGCTCACCGCTCGCGCATTTCGTCGCTGGACGCGCGAGTACTACCTCGCCTTTCCCGAAGCGGCGCGCGTCATCGGTGGCAAACCCTCGCAGCATGTGGACACCGGCGCCCCCATCGAGCCGCCGCCGAGCCCGCGTCCCGACCGCGCCGCGGCGCGACAGACGTGGGCCTTTCCCGCGGAAGGCGGACAGGTGCTTCTCGTCTACGGCGGCAGTCAAGGCTCGCGCGCCATCAACCTCGTCGTCGCCGACTGGGTGCGTCGCGGTCTGCCCGATGGGCTGCATCTCATCTGGATGACGGGGAAGGCGAGCTACCAGGAGTTCGCCTCGCTCGATGGCGGGCGCGTGCGCGTGCGCGAGTATCTCTCGCCGATCCAGGACGCGTACGCCGCGACCGATCTCGCGATCGCCCGCGCCGGCGCGATGACGACGGCGGAGTTGTTCGCCTGGCATATCCCGGCGATCCTCGTTCCGCTTCCGACCGCCGCCGCCGATCATCAGACGGTGAATGCGCGCGTGCTCGAGGCAGCAGGCGCGGCGATCAATCTGCCGCAGGCGGAGCTGACGGCCGATACGCTGGATTCGGTCGTGCGCGGTTTGCTTGACGATCCCGACGCGATGGCGCGTCTCGCGGCGGGCGCGGCGGCGCGAGCGAGGCCCGACGCGGCCGAGACCATCGCTCGGCGAATTCTTGCGATGATTGCGTGAGGGCGTTCGAGGAAGGTGTTGGAAACGGCGTTGGCCGGAGCCAAATCGAGGGACGAACTCGTGCGCTAGTGGCCATCTGCGTTGATCCGCATGATTCGCGAGATCCGCGATAGCCCCGAACAACGCGGTTCCAAATCGTAGCGTATATTTCGGTGCGAATGTCTCTCCTCCTCGATCCCACCGACTCGCGCCCAATCCACTTCGTCGGCATCGCCGGCGCGGGGATGAGCGCCCTCGCCGAGCTCTTCGTGCTGCGCGGGGTGAAGGTCACTGGCTGCGATGCGCACGCGGAGAACGCGGCGTACCTGAGCGAGCGCGGCATCGAGGTGCGCCAAGGCCACAATCCCGATCACGTGACCGGCGCGCGCGCGCTCGTCGTCACCTCGGCGATGCCAAAGCATCATCCGGAGCTCGAGCGCGCCCGCGAGCTCGGCCTCCCCGTCGTGCGTCGCGCCGAAGCGCTCGGAGAAGCGACGCGCGGCACGATGCTCGTCGGCGTCGCGGGCACGCACGGCAAGTCCACCACAACCGTGCTCACGACCGAAGCACTCGTAGCCGCCGGGTACAATCCGACTTGCTACGTCGGCGCACGCGTCACGTCGTGGAAGGGCAACCTGCGCGCGGGCAGTCCGGAGTGGTTCGTCGTCGAGGCCGACGAGTACGACCGCTCCTTCCTCGCGCTCTCGCCCACCGTCGCCGTCGTGACGAACCTCGAGGCCGAGCACCTCGACATCTACAAGGACATCGACGATCTGCGTCGCACCTTCGCGCAGTATCTATGCGATGCGCGCTACATCGTCCTCTGCGCCGATGACGAGGAGGCCAATCGTCTTCCGACTCCGGCGAGTGCCGAGGTGATACGCTACGGTATCACCTCACCGGACGCCCGGCTCCGTGCGACCGGTCTGCGACGCGAAGGACTCGGCACTCGATTCAACGTCGCGTACGATGGGAAGATGCTCGGCGAGGTCGCGCTGGCCGTGCCAGGAGAGCACAACGTGCGCAACGCGCTCGCGGCGCTCGCCGTGGGACTCGGGCTCGGCGCAACTGTTCCGGCGATGGCGCCGGGCATCGCGTCGTTCAAGGGTGTCGAGCGCCGCTTTCAGTTCCTCGGCAGTGCCGGCGATGTCATGATCGTCGACGACTACGCACATCACCCAACCGAGGTGCGCGCATCGGTGCAGGCCGCGCGCGCCGCTGCGCCCGATCGCCGGCTCGTCGTCGCGTTTCAGCCGCATCTCTTCTCTCGCACGCGCGACTTCGCGCAGGAATTCGCCGCCGAGCTCACCAGGGCGGACGTCATCTGCCTGCTCGACATCTACCCGGCACGCGAGAAGCCGATGGCCGGTGTAACCAGTGCGCTCATCGCCAACGCAATGTCTTCGCTCGGGCGCGCGCCGGCCTGGGTCGGCGCGCGAACCGCGCTCGTGGAGGCGCTCGCTGACCTCGTGAAGCCAGGTGATCTCGTCGTCACGATGGGCGCCGGCGACGTCACGCGCTCCGGCCACGAGCTGCTCGCATCGCTCGGAGCGAAACGCGCGTGAGCCAGCGCGGCATCGGCGACGCACCCGCCTCGGCGTCGCCGCGCCTCGCACGCTGGCAGCTCGCCGTCGGCGCCGTGCTCCTCGTGGCGATCCTCGCGTCTCCGCTGTGGGGACCGAAGCTCTTGCGCCAGTTCGCCTTCTTCCGTGTGCGAAAGATCGAAGTGCTCGGCGCGCGCTACACGCCTGTCGCCGATGTCCTCGAACGGCTGCATGTGGACACCATGCACAGCGTGTGGGATCCCATCGGGCCCCTCGCCGCACGCGTGCAATCGCACCCGCAGATCGAACGCGTGGCCGTCACGCGAAAGCTTCCCGGTACCCTCGTCGTCGAACTCACGGAGCGCCGCCCGGTGGCCCTGATTCCGACGCCGGATGGCCTGCGCGCCGTGGACGAGCGAGGACGCAGGCTTCCGCTCGATCCGAGCCGCACCCCAGTGGACGCTCCCGTCGTGAGCGCGACGCCGCGCGATACCGCAGTGTATCATTTGCTGGGTGCCATGCAGCGTGAAGCGCCTCGTCTCTACGCTCGGGTCAGCAGTATTACCCGAACCGGAAGCGACGAGATCGTGCTGCACTTCGCCGACCTTCCCGTGCGGGCCATGACGTCTGTCACGCTCGCGCGTCTCTCCGACATCGAACCCGTCGAGCGCGACCTCGCGCGGCGCCAGCTTCACGCCGCCGAGCTCGATCTCCGCTACCGCGACCAAGTGATCGCCAGATTGCCATGAACTCGGACCGCCTCGTCGCCGGCTTGGACATCGGCTCGGCCAAGACGACTGCCATCATCGCCGAAGTGGTCGGCGACCTGCCCAAGCATCCGTCCATCAAGGTGCTCGGCGTCGGCCAGGCGCGCACGACAGGCATGCGCCGCGGCGTCGTTTCCGACATCGAGGAAACCACCCGCTCCATCCGCAAGGCGTTGCAGGACGCCGAGCGGATGGCGGGCGCCCAGATCACCGAGGTGTACCTCGGCATCGCCGGGGAGCATGTTCGCGCGATGACGTCGAAGGGAATCGTCGCGGTGAGCAACGACGAGATCGCGAAATCCGACGTCGATCGCGCCAACGAGGTCGCTCGGGCGCAGGCCATCCCAACGGACCGCGAGTTGCTGCACGCGATCCCGCAGGAGTACACGGTGGACAAGGACACCGGTATCCGCGATCCCATCGGCATGAGCGGCACGCGACTGGAGACGGAGATGTATCTCGTCACCATCGGTTCCTCGCCGGCGATCAACCTGCGCAAGAGTGTCGAGCGAGCGGGCTACAAGGTTCGCGAGCTGGTGCTCGAGCCGCTCGCGAGCGCTCTCGCCGTTCTCACGGAAGACGAGAAGGAGCTCGGGGTCGCGCTCGTGGAGATGGGGGCAGGGACGACCGACCTCGCCGTCTTCCACGAGGGCAAGATCCGCCACTTGGGGACGATTGCCTTTGGTGGCAATAATGTGACGTCGGACATCGTGCACGGACTCGGCGTCACGCAGGCCGACGCCGAACGGCTCAAGGAGCGGCATGGCTGCGCCTACGAGTCGCTCGTCGACCCCAGCGACATCATCCAGCTACCAAGCACCGTCGCACAGGGCGATCGCAAGATTCCGCGCGAGCTTCTCGCGCACATCATCCACCAGCGCATGGACGAGATCTTCGACCTCGTGCAGCGCGATGTGTCAGCGGCTGGGTTCGCCGCGAAGCTTGCGGCGGGCGTGGTGCTCACTGGCGGCGCCGCATCGATGGAGGGCAGCGCCGAGTTGGCGAGCGATGTATTCGGGACCGGCGTGCGAGTCGGGACGCCGGCCGAGCAGATCGGCGGGCTCAGTGACTCGGTGGACGCGCCTCAGTTCGCGACGGTCGTCGGGCTCGCGCAGTATGGCGCGCACCGGATGGCCCTTGGCGGCGCGACGGCCTCGGCCAAGCGGATCAAGCTCCCGTCGGGCGGCGGCGTGGACAAGCTCGTCGAGCGGATCAAGTTCTGGCTCCAGGATTTCTTCTGAGTTGGGGCGTCACTGGCTGATTGAACAGCGTCAAGAAAAGGCGTCGTTCGGTGTGAACGCGGATCAAGCGGATTGAAATGATCTGCGCGGATCTCCTCGATCCGCATGATCCGCGATGTCTCCGACCAACGCTACTCCTGCCGCTTTTGCCACCGCGCGCGAGCGACGTCATAAAAGTGATCGCCCGAGCGATTGTGTGGACAAACCGTCCCCGCATTCGCTTGTGCTGTTTTCGCCGCTCGATCGTCCTGCAAATGAGCATCAAAAGGCTGGCTAGAAAGCCTCCGACCGTTATATTGCCCCATCGCTTCCGGGCAATCTGCGACGCGACAGCGTTCGTGCCGGTGCGCCTTCCTGATAGTCCAATCAGACACCTCGTCGTAAGGGAGTGTCGTACGCAATGATCTTCGAATTCGAAGAGACCGCGGCGCAAAACGCTCGCATGAAGGTCGTCGGAGTCGGTGGCGGTGGTGGGAACGCCGTCAACCGCATGATCGACGAACGTCTCGAGGGCGTCGAGTTCATCTCCGTCAACACCGATGCACAGGCGTTGCTCAGCTCGAAGTCGGATCTCAAGATCCAGATCGGAAAGAAGCTGACGCGCGGCCTTGGTGCCGGAGCGCGCCCGGAAGTCGGCAAGCAGGCCATCGAGGAGAGCCGCGAGGAGGTGGCGAAGGCCGTCGCCGGGGCGGATCTCGTCTTCATCACCTGTGGCATGGGTGGCGGCACCGGCACCGGCGCGGCGCCCGAGATCTGCGCGATCGCCAGGGAGCAGGGCGCCCTCACCGTCGGCATCGTCACGCGGCCCTTCCTGTTCGAGGGACGCAAACGCATGCGCCAGGCGGACGCGGGCATTGCCGAGATGCGCAAGCACGTCGACACGATGATCGTCGTGCCGAACGAGCGGCTGCTCGCGGTGGTGGGCAAGGGCATTCCCTTCCAGGATGCGCTCAAGAAGGCCGACGAAGTCCTGCTGCACGCCACGCAGGGCATCTCGTCGCTCATCAGCGTAACCGGGCTCGTGAACGTCGACTTTGCCGACGTCCGCACGGTCATGGAGAGCGGCGGCTCGGCGCTCATGGGCACCGGCATCGGCCGCGGTGAGAATCGCGCGATGGAGGCGGCGCAGCAGGCCATCTCCAGCCCGCTGCTCGACAACATCAGCATCTCCGGGGCGTTGGGCGTGCTCGTGAACATCACGGGCGGCGCCGACCTCACGCTCGGCGAGGTGCATCAGATCAACGAGATCATCCACGACGCCGTCGGCGACGACGCGGAAATCATCTTCGGCGCGGTGCACGAGCCGGCCATGCAGGGCGAGATTCGCGTCACGGTCATCGCGACCGGCTTCGACAAGGCCATGCAGCCGGGCGTCGCCACGCCGGCGTATGCGGGCAGCACGGTGAGCATTCCCAAGGGCGCACCGGTCATTCCCTTCCCGAACCGTGCCGGTCGCGCCAGTGGCATCATGGCCGCCCGTCCGAACAACGACATTCCCCGAGTTACTCGTCCCTTCGCGCCGCCGGCGCCGCCGAGTAGCGGGTCGCAGGATCTCAGCGACATGGAGATTCCGACCTTCATTCGCAGGCAGATGGATTGATGCGACGCGGTTTTGCTCGCGCCATCACCTACGCGGTGGTGACGCTGCTGCTGATTGTTGCGCTCCGGTATACGCCTGAGCTGCCGGAGCACCCCGCTGCCGACGTCTTGCAGCAGAGTGACACCGGTGTCGCTGTGCCCGTCGCCGCGCGTCCCTGGTCGCGCGTCGAGCGACTCAATCGTGGCGAGACGCTGATCGGTCTCCTCAAGCGCGCCGGTGTGAGCGACCAGGCGGCGCAGGAAGTCGTTCGCGCCGCGACCGCAGCCGCCGTGAACGCTCGCTACCTTCGCGCCGGCATGCCGGTGGAGATGACCGCCGACAGCGCGGGCGAATCGCCGCGCGAGCTCGTCTTTCATCTCGGCATCGATCGCCTACTGCGCATGAAGCGGTCGGCAACCGGTTGGTCTGGCGTGGAGGAGCGCCTGCCATGGACGACGGATACCGTCGTCGTCGGGGGGACGATTCACTCGAATCTGTATCAGGCGATGGACTCGAGCGCCGCGGCGTTCTTCCCCGCGCATGCGAAGGATGAGCTGGCCTGGGCGCTCGCCGACATCTTCGAGTACAAGGTGGACATGAGCCGCGATCTCCAGGAGGGCGATCAGTTCCGCGCCCTCGTCGAGCGCGCGGTCGGACCGGAAGGCATCACGAAGGTCGGCAAGGTGCTCGCCGCCACCTTCTCCCTTTCCGGCAGCGACGTCTCGGCGATTCGCTTCGAGAGTGGTTCGAGCAGTCCGCAGTACTACGACGCGGCGGGCAAGACCCTCCGAGCGCAGTTCCTGCGCGCGCCGCTCGAGTTCCGGCGCATTTCCAGCACGTTCGGCAGTCGCTTCCATCCTATCCTCGGCCGCTGGAAGAATCACAAGGGGACGGACTACGCGGCTTCGGCCGGCACGCCTGTTCGCGCGATTGGCGACGCGGTGGTGATCCACGCCGGGTGGTCGGGCGGATATGGCAACATGCTCGAGCTACGTCATCGCAACGGCTTCGTCACCCGTTACGGTCACCTTCGTGGATTCGCGAAGGGCGTTCGCCCCGGCGCACGCGTCTCGATCGGACAGACAGTTGCCTTCGTCGGCACCACAGGGTTGAGCACGGGGCCGCACCTGCACTTCGAGGTGCTCGTCGGCGGCGCGCAGCGCGACTCGCGTGTCGCGCTCAAGTCGATCAGCGGCGAGCCGATCGGCCGCGGTGAGCGCGGGGCGTTCGAGCAGCGCCGAGAGCGGATGCTCGCAATGCTCTCCGGAACGCCGGGCGTCGTCCGGCTCGCTGCGCGCTGAGCATTCTGTAAACTCGCGCACGCGACGGCCGGGTCGCGCGTAGCTTCCTGACATGATCGTCTGGCTCATCGCTCTTCTTGCGGGCGCGCTCGCCGCTGCCGTGCAGTACGGGCGCCGCGTCCTGGAGCCACGCACGCTGCCGCTCGCACTGCTCCGTGCTCTCGCCGCGACACTGGTCGTCGCGCTGCTGCTCGGCGCGCCGGCGGGGCGTGCATCGTCCGTTGCACCCGATGTGGCGCTCGATGCATCCGAGAGCTGGCTGCGCGCCGCCGATAGTGCGGCGTGGAAGGCTGCGCTGGATTCGGCCGCGCGCATCGGTGGCGCCGTGCATCGCTTCGGTGATTCACTGCGCGTCGGCGCGTCGGGTGGTGCTCCTGCCGATCATGCCTCGCGGGTTCGCAATGTCGTTGATGCAGCGACTGGCTCTGGACGTCCCGTTGTGATTGTGACGGACGGTGAGCTCGACGAGCCGGAGCTGCTCGCCGGTCTGCCGCGCGGTTCGCGCACGATGGTGTTTGCGCGCCACGAGGGACCGGACGCCGCCATCTCCGAACTCGACGCGCCGCGTGCGCTGCTCGCGGGCGATACCGTCTCGGCGCGCGTGACGGTCGTTGGTGGAGCAGCGGGAAGCGGCGCCGGTCGCGTGGAGTTGCGTCTCGATGACGCCGTGCTGGACACGGTATCACTGTCCGCGTTGGCACCGTTCGCCGAGCGAGTCGTCGCGCTGCGCGGCATCGCGAGGGGCGTCGAGCGTGGTGCGCTGCTCAGGGCGATCGTGCGCGTGCCAGGCGATCGCGAGTCTCGCAACGACACGCTCACACTCGGCGTGGACGTGACGCGCGCGCCTGCGGCGGTGTTCGTCTCCACCGCGCCGGACTACGATGCTCGCGAGGCCGTGGCCGCACTGCGCGGTGTCACGTCGTTGCCGACGCGCGTTTTCTATCGTGTGGCGCCTGGGACGTGGCGCACGGACGGGACGCTCGCACATGTCGAGGAGAAGGCGGTGCGCGAAGCCGTGCGCGACGCGCCGATGGCCGTGCTGCATGGCGACACGGCAGTGTTCGGCCCGCCGCGCGCGGCGACGCGTGGCGCGCTGTTGTTGTTTGCTCCGCCTTCCACCGAGGAGGGCGAGTGGTACGCGATGGCGGCGCCCGTGTCGCCGCTCGCGCCAACGCTCGGCATCATGCCGTTTGATAGTTTGCCGCCCCTGTCGGTCGCCCCGTTGCTGCCGGCCGCCGAGTGGCAGGGGTTGTTGACGCGACGTGGCGGCGCGCAGGAGGACCGGCGCCCAGCGCTCGTCGGGTGGGAAACACCTCGGCGCATCGCCGTGCTCGGCGCGTCGGGATTCTGGCGTTGGCGCTTTCGCGGCGGTGTGAAGTCCGATGCCTACTCGGCGCTGTTTGGTGCGCTGTACGATTGGCTCGCGGCCGGGCGCACGGATCGTCGTGCCGTGGTGCCGGATGGTGCGCCGTTGCGCGCTGGAATGCCCGTACGCTGGCGACGTGGTGCGCCCGCGGACAGCGTCGCCACGGTTGTTCTCGTGCGGCGCGACGGAACCGCGCAGCGTCGCACGGTGGCAGTTCGTTTCGCCGACGGGGCGAGCGTCGCCGAGACGTCGGCGCTGCCCGTGGGCATCTATGACGTGATAACGGCCGGCGGAACGTCGTTGCTCGCGGTGAATCAGTCCCGCGAGTGGGTGCCGCGACGAGGGACGGTGAGGTCGGGCGCAGTCGGTGGCGAGCCCGCGGTGGGCGAGGCGCCGGTTCTGAGAGAGCAGGCGTGGATTTATTTGCTCGTCGTGCTGCTGCTGTGTGCGGAGTGGCTGCTGCGACGGAGGGTCGGGTTGAGATAGGGCTCGCGGTAGCTGATCAAGGTCGTGACGAAATAAGGGAGACTGATAACTCATGAGACCCACCCGCTCGGCGCACGCTCACATCGCGTTGCTGATTATCTCGCTCGCCGCCGCATGCGCGCGGCCGGCCACCCGGCCCGCGCCACTTGCCGGCGGACCGGCCATTCCCGCGCGCCGGGTGCCTGTCTTCCCCGCGGACTGGCCCTGGCAGCCAGGTGCGCCTCCCACGTTCGCCGCGCACGCGATGGTCGCCAGCGACGAGCCCCGTGCGAGCGCGGCCGGAATCGAGATCATGCGTGCGGGGGGCAACGCGGTGGACGCCGCCGTCGCCACCGCCTTCGCGCTCGCCGTGACATATCAGGAGGCCGGCAACATCGGGGGTGGCGGCTATATGGTCATCCGCATGGCCGACGGCCGCACCGCGGCGATCGACTATCGCGAGGTCGCTCCGCTCGCCGCGACGCGCGACATGTATCTCGATGCGCTTGGCAACAAGACAGACAAGAGTCTGGACGGGCACCTGGCGTCGGGCGTCCCGGGATCTGTCGCGGGACTCTCGGCGGTCCTCGAGCGCTACGGTACCATGTCGCTCCGCACGGTGATGCAGCCGGCGATCCGCTTCGCGGAGGACGGGTTCGTCGTCGACAGCAGCTTCGCCCGCTCCGTGCGCAACGACAGCGCGCGCATCGCGAAGTTCCCGGTCGCGGCCGGCACGTACCTCCCCGAGGGCCGGGTGCCGGCCATCGGATCTTTTTTCCGGCAGCCCTGGCTCGCGCGGACGCTCAGCCTGATCGCGGCGCAGGGCCCCGACGTCTTCTATCGGGGCGAGATCGCCGACTCGATCGTTGCCGAGATGCAGCGTGGCGGCGGCATCATCACTCGGCAGGACCTCGCGCGCTATCGGCCCGTCTGGCGGACCCCAATTCGCGCCACCTATCGAGGCTACACGCTGCTGACCATGCCCCCTTCCTCGAGCGGCGGGGCGACGATTGCCGAAGCGCTCAACATTCTCGAGACGTACGACTCCATTCCCCCGATCGGGACCGCGGCGTACGCGCACATCCTCGGCTCCGCGTACCAGCGCGCGTTCATCGATCGCAATTCCAAAATGGGCGACCCGGCGTTCGTGCTCGTGCCGCTCGCGACGCTGACCGACAAGGCCTACGCGCGCCGCCTGCGCTCGACGATCGATCCCGTGCGGGCAACGCCGACACCGGTCGTGGAGCAGCGCATGCGGGAGGGGACGGAGACGACGCACTACTCAGTGGTCGATCCCTTCGGCAACGCCGTCGCGACGACCACCACCACGAACGGTCTTTACGGGTCGGGCGTGCTGGTGCGCGGCGCCGGCTTCTTCATGAACAACGAGATGGATGACCTCGCCGCGAAGCCCGGCGAGCCGAATCAGTTCGGGCTCGTCGAGGGCGAGCAGAACGCGGTCGCTCCGGGCAAGCGGCCGTTGAGCGCGATGTCGCCCACCGTCGTGCTCGATCCTGCGGGTCAGCTGCTCCTCGTCGTCGGCAGTCGGGGTGGCCCGCGCATCATCACGAGCACGTCGCAGGTGATCCTGAACGTGATCGACCAGCGCATGTCGATCGCCGACGCCATGGCGGCGCCTCGCCTGCATCATCAGGCGCTCCCCGACACGCTGCGCATGGAGCCGCACGGTCTCGACCGTGCCGTCATCGACTCATTGAACGCGACGGGACACGCCGTCGGGTTGATCGGCAACGTGGGGCTCGTGAACGCGATCATGCGCGTGCGCGGCGGCTTCGAGTCCGTCGGCGACCCGCGGCGCCCAGGCGGGATCGTCGGCTACTGAGGGCTGCGCTGGCGCATCATCGGACTAGCTCGCTAGTTTCTCAGCGCGGTGGCCACGCGCCCGCCGCATTCACGACTCGAACCGCAAACGACATGGACACTTCTCTCCAGGCACCCACCCAATCGGCCGTCGATCGGTTCCTCCGCTATGTGCGCATCGACACACAGTCGCGAGAGGACCAATCGGCGGTCCCGAGCACGAGTTCGCAATGGGCGCTGGCCAACCTTCTCGCGACGGAGCTGCGCCAGCTCGGCGCGGCCGATGTGCGCGTGAGCGACCACTGCATGGTCCGCGCGTCGATTCCGGGAAACGTCTCCGGCGGGGCCGCGGTGCCCGTCATCGGCTTCATCGCCCACGTCGACACCTCTCCGGCCGTCACGGGCGCGAATGTCAATCCCGTCATTCATCGGAACTATCAGGGCGGCGACATCGCGCTCCCGGGCGATCCGGCGCAGGTCATCACCGTCGCGCAGCATCCGATCCTCGGCGATCTGATCGGCGACGACATCATCACCACCGACGGCACGACGCTGCTCGGCTCCGACGACAAGTCGGGCATCGCGGCGATCATGACGATGGTCGACGTGCTCGCGCGGAATCCGCTGATCGTGCACGGCACCATCGCCGTCGCATTCACGGCGGACGAGGAGATCGGCGTCGGCATCGAGCAGTTCGACGTCGCGGACTTCGGCGCCGAATTCGCGTATACCGTCGATGGCGGTATGCTCGGCGAAATCAGCGACGAGACGTGGAGTGCGCGTTTGGCGACGATCACCTTCCTCGGCAAGAGCACGCATCCCGGCACGGCCAAGGGCGTGATGGTCAACTCCATCCACGCCTTCGCCGATTTTCTGTCGCGGATGCCGCGCGACATGCTGCCCGAGACCACCGAGGGTCGCGTGGGATTCGTGCATCCGTACTCCGGCGTGGCGGACGTCGAGGAGTCGAGCGTCAAGATCCTGCTGCGCGACTTCGAGATGAGCGGCCTGGAATCCCAGGAGCGGTTGCTCCGCGATCTCGCGTCGGCCACCGAGCGGACGTTTCCTGGTGTCACGGTCCGCGTGGACGTCAAGGAGAATTACAAGAACATGAAGGAGGTGTTGAAGGACCATCCGCAGTTGATGGACAATGCCTTCGAAGCGGCGCGACGCGCCGGCCTCACGCCGTTCACCACACCAATTCGCGGCGGGACCGACGGATCGAAGCTCACCTTTCGCGGCCTGCCGTGCCCCAACATCTTCACCGGCGGCCACAACTTTCACGGCAAGCTGGAATTCAATTCGCGTCGTGGTTTGGAGAAAACGACGGAGACGCTCGTGCATCTCGTACAGATCTTTGCCGAGCGCGCTGGCGAGTGACCAGGCTTCGCCCCCACCCCATCTGCGGCGGACGGTGATTGACTTTCCTGCCCCACGCCGTACCGTTTGCGCGTGTCACAATTCATCGTCCGCGGCGAGCGCGCCGGCATCGCCGGTCGCCGATCATCCCCGGATGGTGCTCCGATCGTAAACGTGAAAGAGAGCTCACCATGAACATTCGGTCTGCATTCTTCCTTTCCGTGGCCGCTTCGGTCGCGATCGTCGCATGCGGCAGGTCCGACTTGTCGACCGTGACAATTGCATCCACGGCCAACAGCGCGAACAACGGTGCCGGAACGAGTGGCGCGAGCACAGCCGCCAACCCGCTGACGGGCACCATGACTGCGCTCACCGGCAGTTGCCCGACGCTGACCTTCACGCTCGAACGCAAGACGATCAAGACCACCGCGACCACGGGCTACGGCGACGGCAAGTGCACGGATCTCAAGAACGATCTGAAGGTCGCGGTTGTGGGCACGGCGCTGGCCGAAGGCGGCATCCTGGCAACCCAGGTGAGCATCGTCCCGCCGCCGCTTCCGGCGTCGGTCCCCGCCATTACGGGCGCCATCACTGCGCTGAGCGGCACGTGCCCGGCGCTGACCATCCGGGTGGGCGACAAGACCGCGACGACCACCAGCACTACCTTCTTCGACGGCAAGGGGTGCGGCGACCTGAAGGTGGGCATTGTGGTGAACATTTTCGGAACATCCCCAACCGCCACCGGCAGCGTGCTCGTGGCCACCAAGGTGGCGTCGCCCCGGTAGGCATCGGCAGCGCGCATTCTCGCCGCTCAGTTCACGGCCCGATCCGCTTCTGCCGGTTCGGGCCGTTGTTTCGTTCGTAACGACGGCAACTGAACACCGCGAGCTGTCAGCTCTGAGCAGACCGCTTTCGGTGTTGAGTTACCGCTCCCTGGCTGTCCCCGGGGTTTCCGCGAAGAACCTTATTTCGGCTTGGTGGACGGCGTCGTGGGAGGCACGACTATCAGCGTCCGCAGATAGTTGACCACGTTCCACCGAGACTCGGCCGGCAACGAATTTGCAAACTGCGGCATGGGCCGGTGTCCATTGCTGATCTTCCAGAACAGAGTCCCATCCGACTCCTTCGCAAATTTCGAGTCCGTGAGGTTAGCCGGCCGCTTGGCCTGCTTGTTCGCGATCGGTCCATTTCCCTTGCCCGTCGCACCGTGGCAGGGCATGCAATTGCGGACATACACCTGCTTGCCCGTAGCGCGGGAGCCCTCATCGGGCGGGATCGGGTTCTTCTTCTGGGCGTCACGGGCGGAAGCCTTCAGCGAATCCTGCGTCACAGCCGGCGGGTCGACGGCCACTCGCGCCCACGCCGAAACGGTGCACGCCACCAGCGCCACACCCCCCGCCATCCCGATTCGTTGCCAACGTCGAAGCATCATTGTCATTCCCAGCTTGTCTCGAGGAATCCAGTAGTACACACAGTCAACAATGGACTGCGAACTCTCAGTATAGGAATTTTAATTGCCGCTCGTCAAGTATGCGAACGTCGCCACGCCGTGAACAAGCGGCGCGTCAAGGCCACATGTGTGCCGGCTGGGTGGGTTGCGGGCCACGGCTGGCTCCACCGGGTCACCCGTTGGAATTCCTCGGCGTGATGGCCGGCGTGGAACCAGGCGCGCCGGCGACCGCGCGGGCCGGAGCGGACCACGTGACGCGCCACGCGGCCCCGACGAGTGGGCCGGGGCGGAGGCGGTGACGCTCAGGATAGGTGAGCGCAGCGTCCCATCTGGGCGGAAGCCCCCGTCAGTGACGAGCAGGGCGGAGCCCGATCCTAGCGGAGCGCACCTGTACGCCGTGCTCCGCGGCAGGTATCGTTGGACCATGCCATGCATCCGATCGCTGTGCCGTCTCTCCATCGTCGTCGGCTTCACGGCGGTCGCCTCCCTCCCGCTCGCCGCGCAACGCGCGACGGCAGCCGCGGTCGGCGTGCGCCAGGCCACTGTGCCGGCGTTCATCGCCACCGAATCGCGCGCGCTGCGACGCACCGACCTCGCGGCCGACAACGCTCGACGCTGCGGCACCCTGTGCACGACGTTCGTCGGCGCCTTTGTCGGAGCGGGCGTTGGGGCGCTGGCGACGTATGCGTACAACCAGACCAAGACGCCCGCCGACCGGTCGATCGCCGACGGTCCCGCCGTGGCGCTCGTCGCGATCGGCGGCGCGATCGTCGGCGGTGCGATCGGCCTGACGATCGGTCTCTCTCGTCACTGACCGCCATAATATTGCCACGCGCCGATGCCGGCGTGATGAATGCTCATTCACCCCTCCCCCTCCGGCTCAATGCGATATCTCATCACGCTCCTGGCGGCCCTCACCGGTTCGCTGGTTGGTTCTGTCACCGTCTCAGCGCAACAGCTCGTAGTCGCGGGCGCAACGCGACCGGTAGGCACCGAGTTTCGCCCGACGCTACTGTCCGCCGCCGATTCGACGCGGTGCAGCTATATCGAGTGTGCGCTCCGCGTCGAGCCTTCGTTCCGCGGCCCTCGGCTCGTGCGGGGTCTCGCCGGCAGCCCTGTCGCGCGGTTAGACCAGCGCGATCTGGTACACGTCTTCGCGGGAAACGATTCGGCGCTGGCGTATGCCGCGCAATATCAGCGCGCCGAGCGCACGAACGTGCTCCTAACGATCCCGGGAATCGTGCTCGGCCTCGTTGGCCTCACCGGATCGAAGCCTGATTATGCGATGGCGGCCGTCGGCGGCGGGCTAGTCATCGCAAGCTTCCCCTATCAGTCGCGTGCCCAACGTAGTCTCAGCCGCGCGGTGTGGTGGTACAACGCCGCGCTTCCTCCTGTCGCGCCGAGCCGCGACTGAGGTGACGCAGCCAATTGGCGCGCGCACCACGCCGACGATTTAGCTCAATCGCTCGACGTAGCTCAATCGCTCGACGTAGCTCAATCGCTCGACGAATCTTACA
>Ga0208587_1000038_pt1 | contig 69590 bp, 60 predicted proteins | sample NGESurdeep092012_7_FD_184472 | JGI IMG/M metagenome (GOLD analysis project Ga0208587, IMG submission 184472) | Arctic peat soil microbial communities from Barrow, Alaska - NGEE Surface sample 210 deep-092012 (SPAdes) | ecosystem: Environmental > Terrestrial > Soil > Wetlands > Peat ...
GAAGTGGGCTTCAGCCCTGGGTTTTCGATGCCCGGCGCTAAAGCGCGTGATCCAGGCCGATGTTTTCCCGGAGCGCTGAAGCGCTCCTACCCTCGCATAAATGCGAGGGCTCCCACCATGAAAGTACGATGCACAGCATTTTTCCGCAGCCTGTGAAAGCCGTGCCCTTTCAAAGCTTGCTGTCTTTAGCTACCGAAACAGGTGAATAATCCAGGTGAAGCGCCACTCTACCCGAGCCGCCGAGGCTCGCCTTCGTCCTCTTGGTCTTCTCGGTTCTTAGGGTCTGCCTGCGCATGTGTGTCGCTTGGATTACATCCCAAATTGCTAAGGCGTAATCCCACTTGCTGACAAGTTAGATGCAGAGCTTTCCCCACCGTTGTTTATGGTGCCAACTTTCCCTAGGACGAATCCCACGAGTAAAGGCGAGCACAAATGCAAGCCGCTGATAGACGCGAATTTACCCGCTCCTTATAATGAACAGATAGCTTGCGTATCGTTTGCAATCCAGTAACCGGCTGGCGGGAGATATAGGGAGTGCCGCTCGATCTGAAATCCACGCTGAATCTGCCCAAGACCGACTTTTCCATGAAGGCGAACCTGCCGCGGAACGAGCCCCTCATGCTCGACCGGTGGGAGAAAATGCGGATTTACGACCTCATCCGCGAGGCGCACAAAGGGCAGCCAATCTATGTGATGCACGACGGCCCGCCTTATGCCAACGGCCCCATCCACCTGGGTACGGCACTCAACAAGACGCTGAAAGATTTCGTGGTGAAGTCGCGCAGCATGAGCGGTTTCGACGCGCCGTACGTGCCCGGATGGGACTGCCATGGACTTCCTATCGAGATCAAGGTGGACGATCTACTGGGCCGCAAGAAGCTCGATATGGACCCGCTGGCGGTGCGCGAGGCGTGCCGTAAGTACGCGCAGAAATATCTTGACCTGCAGCGGGAACAGTTCAAGCGAATCGGCGTCTTCGGCCGCTGGGACAGGCCTTACTCGACGATGGATCCGATCTACGAGAGCGTCGTAGTGGAGACGTTCTACTCGTGCTACCAGCAGGGACTGGTTTACAAGGGACTGAAGTCGGTGTACTGGTGCGTGCACGACAAGACCGCGCTGGCCGAGGCGGAAGTCGAATACGAGATGCACACCAGCCCCAGTATCTGGGTGCGGTATCCGCTGACCAGCGATCCCGGCAATATCGATCCCGCGCTGGCCGGCAAGAAGAACGTAGCAACCATCATCTGGACGACAACTCCGTGGACGCTGCCTGCGTCGATGGCGGTGACCTTTGCCCCCGATGCGGAATACGTCGCGCTCGATACCGGCGAGTGGACCTACATCGTTGCCAGAGAGCTGGCGCAGCAGACGGTCGAGAAATGCAATCTCGGCGAGGCGAAGGAAGTTGCCTCGTTTCCTGGAGCGAAGTTGGAGTACGCGACATTCGCTCATCCGTTCTTGGAGCGTAGCGTCCTCGGCGTGCTGGGCGACTACGTCACCATGGACACCGGAACCGGCGCCGTGCACACCGCTCCTGCGCACGGTGCAGACGACTTCGCCACCGGCGTTAAGTACAGCCTTGATTTGCATTGCGACGTGGACGAAGGTGGAATCCTGCGCGACGGGCTGCCGGAGTACAAGAACCAGCAGGTCTTCAAGGCCAATCCCCTGGTCGTGGATCTGCTGAAGAGCCGGGGTGTGTTGCTGGGTTTCGAAAAAATCGAACACTCCTATCCGCACTGCTGGCGCTGTCACAATCCCATCATCTTCCGCGCCACCGAGCAGTGGTTCATTTCGATGGAAGGCAAACTGCCGGGAGGTACGCTGCGCAGCCGCGCGCTGGAAGAGATCAAGAAGGTGAAGTGGGACCCGGCATGGGGTGAAGAGCGTATCTCGAACATGGTCGCCACGCGCCCCGACTGGTGTATTTCGCGCCAGCGAATCTGGGGCGTACCCATCGCGGTATTTCAATGCGAAGCCTGCCAGGTGTTTCTGAACGACCCTGCGGTCAATCGCGCGGTCGTCGAGCTGTTCGCTCGTGAGGGCGCCGACGCTTGGTACAAATACTCGGCGGAAGAGATTCTTCCCGCCGGAGTTAAGTGCCCGAAGTGCGGAGGGACGAAGTTTCGCAAGGAGATGGACATCATCGATGTGTGGTTTGAGTCTGGCTCGAGCCATGCAGCGGTGCTGGGCCATGAGCCTGGGCTTCCCTGGCCCGCCGACCTGTACCTGGAGGGGGGCGATCAGCATCGCGGATGGTTCCACTCTTCCCTGCTCTTGGCCGTGGCCACTAAGGGTGCAGCGCCCTACCGCGGGGTCGCTACCGCTGGCTGGACGCTCGACCCGCAGGGGCGCGCCATGTCGAAATCGCTGGGCAACACCGTCGATCCGGTGGAGATCGCTAACAAACTTGGGGCGGAAATTGTTCGTCTGTGGGTCGCGTCGGTGGATTTTCGCGAGGACGTCATGGCATCCGACGAACTCATGCAGCGGGTTGCCGAAAGCTATCGCAAGATTCGCAACACCTTCCGCTACATATTGAGCAACCTATCGGACTTCGTCCCGGAGCAAGACGCTGTCGGCTTCGCGGAAATGCATCCACTCGATCAATACATCCTGTTGCGCGCCGCCGAGGTCACGAAGGATGTGCGCGAACACTACGATAATTTTGTCTTTCACCGGCTGTACCATCGGCTCAAAGACTTTTGCATCGTCGATTTGAGCGCGATCTACTTCGACGTACTCAAGGACCGGCTGTACACGTCGGCTCCGAAATCGTTGGCCCGCCGCTCGGCACAGACCGCGCTGTGGCGGCTGGGAGAGGCGTTGGTGAGGCTATTGGCCCCGGTCACGAGCTTCACGGCAGAGGAGGTTTGGGGATTTTTGCCGGCCGTCGAGGGCCGTCCGGAGAGTGTGCATGTGACGCTGTTTCCGCAACCGGAGGAATTGACTGGCAAGATACCTTCCGGCTTCGATGCCGGCGCCCTGGAAAGCGATTGGGACACCCTAGTGGCGGTCCGCGACCAAGCTCTCAAGGCGCTGGAGACAGCCCGCGCGGAGAAGAAAATCGGCGGCAGCCTGGAGGCACAGCTTCATGTGGCCGCTCCCGAACAGCTTTTTCCCGTGCTAGAACGTCATCGGGATCAGCTACGCTATTTATTTATCGTCTCGGACGTTGTACTGGAGAAGTCAGCGGCCAGCAACGGCGACACGGGGCTGACGATCACCGTCAACCGGGCTCCGGGTGAGAAGTGCGAACGTTGCTGGAACTATTCGACCCATGTCGGAGAAGACAAAACGTATCCGACCGTGTGCGAGCGCTGTAGCGCAGTATTGTCGGAAATCGAAGCTACGGGCGGCACGCGATAATGACGGAGCCAAGCCACGACTGCGGCAAGACGATTTGAAAGGGCACAGCTTTAGCTGTGCCGTAATGAGTTCAATTCTTAAATAGAGGGACTTCGGTCCCGGAACCGAACTGGCACCGGAAACCGAGTTCCCTCAGCGGCTGAAGCCGGTTTGTATAGCGAGGGATCAAGGCACGGCTGAACAGGCTGCGGAAAAAAGACTCAAACAAGTAAACTCGGCATTTTGCGCAACGATGATTCAATAACTTACGAGCGACTTTTGAGTCAAGAAACGACAGAAATTACTACTTTGGTTCTTTTTTCCGCAGCCTGTGAAGCCGTGCCCCTTCAAAACGAAGGTTCGAGAATGGCTGAACGTTTTCGAATGCTTCTTTCCCCGAGCAGCGGCGTCTAACAACCAGGCCTGAACGGGAGCAGCCGTACCAGACGACCCATGCGCAAGTATTTCTTCTTCATCGCCGCCGCCGTGTTGTTGCTGGACCGCCTCGCCAAATGGTCGGTGGCCAGCAATATTCCTCTGCACAACAGCATCACGATCATCCCCGGCTGTTTTCATCTCACCCATGTAGAGAACACCGGTGCGGCGTTCGGCCTTTTTGCCGAGTCCACGGCGCAGTGGAAGATTGGCGCGCTGGTCAGCTTCTCGGTCATCGCGCTGCTGGTGGTTTCGGCATTGCTGTGGAAGCATAGCCACTCGCTGAGCACCACCACCATTGGCCTGTCCCTGATTTTGGGCGGCGCCACCGGAAACCTATGGGATCGCATGATGACAGGGCATGTCGTGGACTTTCTCGACTTTTACGTTGGCAGCTATCACTGGCCGGCATTCAACGTGGCCGACAGTGCCATCGTGGTTGGCGCGATTCTGCTGGTGTCGGAGATTGTCTTTGCCAAGTCCGGCAACGAAGCCGTGAAAAGCAGTTCGTAGAACGCTGTTCGCTCTTCGCCTTTCGCTTACCTGGTATCAGAGCAGTAGCAGGAAAATGGTCATGCTACGCCCGCCCGTTATTCAGGGCCAAACCACACGAAATTTGTCAGGTATCCACCTGTCCGGAGCCAAGGCCATGAATGCTAGGCGTAAGTGTGAGAGTCGTCGGCCAGCGAAGAGCGAAAGGCGAATAGCGGCCTTTTTATGGCGTTCCATACACCCGCTTGTAGACTTCGGCGTTGCGCACGATGGCCTGCACATACTCCCGAGTTTCGGTGAATGGGATGGACTCGACGAACTCTGCCACGTCGCGGAAGTTGCCTGAGGCGCGCCAATCCTCGACGCGATCGGCCCCAGCGTTATAAGCAGCCAGCGCATACTCCGTCTGTCCGCCGAAGTGGTCAATCATCTGCCGGAAGTAGCGGGTTCCGAGTTCGATGTTTGTGGTCGGATCGAGCAGCGAGTCGGTATTGTAGTGCTGCAGTCCCGCTTTTTTGGCCTCGCCCTTCCCTGTTTTGGGCAATAGTTGCATCAATCCATATGCGTTGGCATGGGAGATGGCGCTGGGATTGAACTCCGACTCCTGACGAATCAGCGACGCCACCAGATAAGGATCGATCCCGTTCTCTCCGGAGTAGCGCCGCAGTGCATCCCAGTAGGGACGCGGAAACAGTCCGTGCCAGTAGGGCGCAGGCAGTCCGTCTACGTCCATGGCAAAATATCCAGCGATGGCGCGCTTTAAAGCCTGTAGCGCACGGAAGTACTCGCCGCCGCTGGAGTAGATGTGCGCGATTTCCAGCATCTCCCACGACGGGCCGGTCGAGCTCCCGGCTTGCAATTCCCGAACCGCTAGCTCGGTGGTACCGGCATTTTCCAGCAGCCGGGCACGCATGTAGTGAAGGTCGTCCTCGGGTGGGTCGGTAACTTTTGACTCGGGATCGTACGCCGGCGCTGAGCCGATGCGCTGTAGTGACGCCACAACTAGCGCAGGAGCCGCCGGGAGTGCCGCCAGCCGCTTGCGCGCTAGCACGCCGTAGTAGTAGTTGCGATACCGTTCGGCAAGCTTCTGGTAATATGCCCGGGCCGCGCCATACTGACTCTCGTCCTCGGCCATGCGCCCACGCCAGTACATGGCGTTGGGAACTTCGTTGGTGGCGGGATAGAACTCAATCTGCTCGTCGAAATATTTCTTGGCTTGCTCCTTGCGGTTCTGGCGATAAGTGAGCCAGGCGCACTTCCAATGCGCGTAGGCCGCTTTCGTTCCGGACGGGAAGCGATCATGAAGCTCGCGATAGTAATCGATGGCGCGATCGTAATCCTTGCGCAGCAAGTACAGGTTCCCCGCGGTAAACAAAGCCGATTCCAGCCACGGCGACTTGGGAGTGGTGCTCCGCATGTGCTCCAGAATCGTGGTCAGCGCAGCGTCGTCACTGGCATCGCGCGCAATCTCGGCACGCTGGTACCACTTCTCTGCGCTGGCTTCGCTGCCATCGTCGGGAATGCGATCGAGGGCGGCGCGGGCGGCGCGGGTATTGCCATCGTGCATGTAGGAATTGGCGAGCTGAATCAGCGCGGCTGATTGCTGTCCCATGGGAGCGAGATCCACCAGCGCGCGATACTCGTCGGCCGCCGCGGGATAGCGCCGCGATTTGTAGAGCGCCTCAGCGCGTTTTAAGCGCTCGGCGTAGGTCACCGGCGGAAGCGAAGCCGCCTCCGGAATCTTCTTCAAATCGGCGGCGGCATTATCGGCGGTGTAATTGGTCGCATAGTTGTAGTAAACGTGACGCAGGATCTCCGCCCCAGTTCGGTTCTGCCCACTCTGCACCTCCGCCTTGCCCAGGAAGTATTCCGTCTCGGCGCTGGCGGGAGTGCGATGTGCTTGAAGCGTGCGCACCGCTTCCGCCGGCTGATTGGTCGCCAGTAGGGTCCTGGCGTAAGCAATCAATGCGTCGTGTCCATAGAGCGAGTCCGGAAAGCGCGTGCCGAAGTCGCGCAGATACGCAAACGAGTCCTCGGGATTGTTGCTGAGCACGTACGAGTTGCCAATAAAGAACGCCGTGTAATCCTTCAATTCGCCGATCTGAGGCTGCGCCTTCTGCATGGTGGCAATCGCCGCAGGATACTGGGCGTCGAGATAGTGAGCGTATCCGATGGCAAACCAGGCCAGTGCACCAGCCTCAGTTCCGGCATGCGCGTGGGCGTACGTTTCGACCCCGGCAAAGGCGGCGGGAGTGCGAAATTCCACGAGTTGCCGCGCCATCGGCCGTAAGTCGCTGGAGGCCACGAAGGTCCGCTTCATGCTGTGGGCGCGGGCAGCCGTTACTTTCTTGCGAGGCGCGTGGTGCTGGGAACGGGCAGACGCCGACTCTTTGCTCGCCGACTTTGTTGATTTGTGGGCGCTGGTACTGGAGCCAGGCTTTTTCTTGTGGGCGGAGGACGTCTCTTGCGCAAGCACTCCGTTGCCCAGCAAGGCCAGCACAAGGGCCAGAAAAACGACATAGAAGCGACTTTGAGGACTCACTGGATTCAGTTTAGCGCGATTCCTTCCAGCCGGACCGAAACAATTCATTTACGAAATGGGTTCCCGCCAGTGACATTTGTTGGGCTCGCGCGTCCGTACAATAGACGTATTTCCACCAGACCCGTGAGTCAACGGAGTAGGCAGCGGTAGCGCGACAAGTGAAATTTTATTTCCTCGGCTTTCCCGAATCCTCGGCGGTATAGGTACAATGGCTTTCGGGATTTTTGTGCTGGGGCGTAAACCACCCCAAGCCGCGCAAAAGCAGCGCGCCTTGGGGACCCCGGATTAAAATCCTGAATCTTGCAAACATGGGAACCATCCAACCAAAGGTAGAAGCGGCTAGCGATGAACTTACGCTAGTCCACGCGGCCAAGGCCGGCGACATCAGCGCTTTTGAAGAGCTGGTGAAGCGGTATGACCGCAACATATTCCGGATTGCACAACACATCACGCAGAACCGCGAAGACGCGGAAGATGTGGTGCAGGACGCTTTCCTGAAGGCGTACCAGAACCTGGCGAACTTTCAGGAGCAGTCGAAGTTCTACACCTGGCTGGTACGGATCGCGGTGAACGAAGCGCTCATGCGCTTGCGCCGCAGGCGTCCCGAGCGCATGGTTTCGCTCGATGAGGACATTAAGACCGAAGAGGATTCCATGCCGCGCGAAGTCGCGGACTGGTCTCCGAATCCGGAGCAGCTTTACAACCAGGGTGAACTGAAAGAGATCCTGGGCAAAACGATACAAGGGTTGCCGCCGAGCTTTCGGACGGTGTTTGTCTTGCGCGACGTTGAGGGCCTCTCCACCGAAGAGACGGCGGATGCCTTGGATTTGAGTATTCCCGCGGTCAAGTCCCGCCTGCTTCGGGCTCGGCTGCAGTTGCGTGAACGGTTGAGCAAGTACTTCAAAAATCGTACTGGTGGAGATGGCAAACAGTGACCTGCTCTGATTTTCTGAAAGAGCTCACCGACTACCTTGACGACTCGATGGACGCTCAAACACGAGCCGAATTGGAAGACCATCTTCAGTGGTGCCACAATTGCTACGTGGTCTGCAATACGACCAAGATGACCATCGAGATCTACCGCGACTCCCACCTGTACGAACTTCCTGACGACCTTCGCACCCGGCTGCGTACAGCTATCGTCTCCAAGTGCGAATGCCACAAGAGCCAAGCCAGCGATCCTCGAGGACAGGGCGACTCTCCTACTAAGTAGCTGTTTCCCACCGTACCCCCAATAACGCCGACGCCGGCTGCACTGGGGCTGGCGTCTTTGGGACACGAGGTACTCAAAGTCAACGTCGCTGTAAACGGATTCCAGGTTTGCACGGCATCCGATTCATTCCCTCCTCCCGACTTGCCGATATTTAACGTGGACTGTCAGCTTCGCGACAGCACTTTAGAGAAGGCACTTTAGTAATGTTGGAAGTGTCAAAACGGGACGACTTGGGTGTGACTTGGTCGGTGCTTGTCGAACCTTTTTCGTAGCCTTCGAATCTAAAGATTCAGAAGCGGGTTATCTGGCTGGAGAGGCTTTACCCGACTTCGCCGCACAACCGGGCGCAGTTCCCCTCGGTTCTCGTTGACCGCGGCGAGAGGAGGCTTATGAGTCTGTTCGATCTGGTCTTCGGTTGTTCGCACCAACATTGCAGCTTCCCCATCACGTTAAAAGGAAAACTTCGGCGCAGCACAGCAGCGTCTGTCACCGGGACCTACGTCGTCTGCCTGGATTGTGGCAAGGAATTTCCTTATGACTGGAAGGAAATGAAAATGGTTCGGTCGAAGCCGGAGAGTTCGTCGGCTCCCAACCCGATCGCCATCGCGCCGGGCAGGAAGGCGGCGTAGTTGCCGGCGTGAGCCATCCGATTCCCGCCTCAAGGAAAACTCTGTCTAGAAGGTTAAGGGCGCTCTTTCGAGCGCCCTTTGTTACTGTTGTCGGCACTCACGAATCACGCGGATTAAGCTGGCTGCCGCTGGGCACCCAACTCACTTCTTCGCCATTGCTTGCTTATCGAGTTTGCCGCAGTCCCAAACGTCGCCAACCGGTTTCATGCCGTATTGCACCACCATGGGATCCCCGCCAGACAGGCTGGCAAACTCAGCATCGGTGAATGAGAAAACTACGCGGTGGAGGTCTCCAGTCGAGTAGCGGCTGACCGTAAACAACTTGGAGCCCACCCGCAACACCAACAGGTTGTCTCGCACGGGAAAGAGCTCATCGCTGGCAATCTCGATCTCGACGCCGGAAGCTCCGCCGAGTTGAGACAAGGCCGTTCTCTGTAATCCAGTGACGATTCCGGCGTGGACGATCACCTGTGGTCCAGTCGGTTCCTCGGACTGTTGCTGCACCTGTTCAATCAAGTCGGACGCGTCCTGCACTGGTCCGCTGGTTACAGGATCCGTGGACAACCGGATGTTGGCCACATAGACCGCACCCGAGTTCGTCTGGTCGAAGATCAAGCGTATGCCGTGCACACCCCTTTTCACGATGTTCCAGTTAGGAAAGTCGGAAAGTGGAATGCGGACGGTCTGAAGGATGGGATGCGGTCCACCATAGGTCGATCCCACCGGCCCTTGCAAGTATGACTGATGGCCAGATTGGCCCACGAAGTTCGGATCAATGTAGGTGCTCAGCTTGCGCGGTCCACTGCCCAAATTGGCTGTTTGCATCAGACGGATGGAAAAATCGGTCGGCATATCGGTGTTGAGAGAACTAGTCTGCCTGGAGACCCGGATCTCAAGCGTTGTATAGCTGGAGATGTCGATACCACCCATGCCTGTCCAATTGGTTTGGAAGTAGGTGTTAATCCCTCCCGCAGTCCAACTGATCCGGCCGGCACGCAGGCTGCCGTCATGGTTGGGCACACTTCCGTGGGTGATGGTGATCCCCGATGCGAGGTTTGGAAATCCATAGCTACTGGTACCCGTTTGTCCGGTGAAATCTTCGAACACCTTGATGGTGACCGGAGGAGTGAAGCCCCGGTCTACCCGCGTTGGGAAAGGCTGCACTATGCCCGATTCGTCAGTCACCGTGGCCGGAACGCCCCACCACGGATTGAAGTCACGATTGAAGTCCGCTTGGGCAGAATTGCCCACGTTGCCACGGAAGAACGCCATCAAGGTTGACATCGCCGTGAGCCGTTGCTTTAGCGAACCCGGTGACATCCAGTAGATCGCCGTGTTACCCGTACCATCGCAGATCGAGGAATAGTACGGCGGGTTCGTCACCGTCGCGTCGCTGACCTGCCATTGGGTGTTGAAGAAGTTGTGATTTGCGCCCCAAACAATGTAGCCGGATTTCTGCAATTGGGGTGATTCAAAGGGCGGCAGTATGTCGCGATCATAGGGATGAATGCCCTGCAGATCGTATACGTCCCCGTCGCACATCCCCGCAATGACATTCCAGGGAACGCCTTTGGAATTGTTGCCGAGGAAGTCAACGGGAGCGATTTCGAAGATTCCCTTGAACGTAATCGGGTCCAGGATCATGGAAGGCCAAACACTCCCGGCGGCAATGTAGTCGTTGTAGGCCGCCCGCACGCCATCGCCGCCGCGGGAATGCCCCATCATGCCGGTGTTGCTGAAATCGAGATGGCCTTGCAGTTCAACGCCAACTCCGGAAGGCGTCCCGCCGTTGCGGTTCCAATTGCTCAAATTCTGGAGATGGCGCATCACCAGAATTCCCCGGGCCTTGATCAGCCCGCTGTCGCCTCCCAGACCGGGGCCACCGGTAATGCCCCGGTTCGCATCGATGGACACGATGATGTAGCCATAACTCGCCAGCCGGTTTGCCAGGTAGTCATAGCCGACGTAGCTGGGGGATTCGATGTAGTTCGTCGGACAAGTGCCAGTTCCGGTGTATTGCACGCTATCGTCGATACGCGGACCGCCCATCATTCCCGGAGGGTCTGGCGGTACATGATAGGGACGTCCGCATGTACCGTGATTACCGTGCAGGAAAATCACCACCGGGTAAGTGCCGCTGAGGGTTTGGGGGCGATAAACCTTCGCCCGGACATCAACCTTGCAATCGTATCCGGACCTGGGCTGACAACCGGGCAGCACAAGGCTGTCAATCTGGGCTCCAAGATCGTATTCTCCGGAGGCGGTGGGAAGCGGGCCAACCGGCGTGGCATCGGGTGCAACCTGTTGGGCAGCCGCATGCAAGCCGCCTAACAAGCAAAGTACAAAGACATAACTAAGAATGCGGAGTTTCATAGAGTTTCTCCTGGGCGTTACATGGGCCTGCGGCCCACCCATAGGAATAAAAATTAACCACGGAGGCACGGAGATCACGGAGAAAACTCGATAGAAACCGAAAAACTCCGTGTCCTCCGTGTCGGAGCCCGCCCTGAGCGAAGCCGAAGGGTAGTAAATGATTTTCGACGGAGTGGAAAGTTATGTAGCGAGGAGCCACGTCCTATCCAATGGAACAGAGGCGATGAATTTGTAGGGAGTTCGCGGCATTCGACCCACATTCGGACGAAGTCATAGCAGGATGATGTGGGCTGCCGGGAATAGAAGGTGCGATCTCTGCGTTCTCCACCAAATCGCGACGAGAACGCGCGACCAACTCCCGGCAGAAGTGTACTCCCACACCTGGCGGCTGCGCTATTCCCTTTTCGGGGAATGTGCGGATTCAGTTCCGGCGATGAACTCACTGCCAGAGCTTTACGCTAGTGACCCCCGTCAGGCAGTAATACGGATCGCCCGAACTCGCCAGTCCGGTTTGCGGATCGCAAGTAGTCGTTCCTCCTGTCCAGCCGTAGGGATCCACCGGAACACAGTCGAAGGTCGGCCCAATGATGCCATCAATGCACACGTCGGCGCTCCTCGCTCCAAACCTGCTGAACACGGCCGAGTTCGGAACGACTTTATGTATTTCCAGGTGCAGGTGGGGCAAGTAATGGTAGATCGGAGGAGCTGCATTACCCGATAGCGCCAGCAGGCATCCCGCCTGAACGTGGGTACCTTCATCGAGCGGCAAGTACACAGTCGCGGAACATCCCGGCAAGGGGTCGGGGTCGGAGACCGGTATTTTGTTTTGCCCTACGTAAGTGTCCAGGTGCAGGTAGTAGACGACGTACGGAGGAGGAACGCTGGGCGCATGGTCAGGCACAATCTCTAGCACGTGATATGCCGCAGCCGGGTATCCCAAGCCGACAATCCTAATGGGATAGTGTACGGTACCGTTATTCACGGCATACACCTGAGTATCCATCGCAGCCTTGAAGTCGATTCCGGGATGGCCATCGTAGTACAGGTAATTCGGACCTCCCCAGCCCCAGTAATTCATGTCGGGCGCCAGCGAGATAGGCGGTGGATACTGCACATCGAGGACTTTGTACCCCGCATTGCAGCCTACGCCGAGGATGCGAATTCCCGGACCGTACTGGCCTATCGTTCCCGTGAAAGCGACAACCGTCTTGTCGCACCCATAGATCGCATAACGTCCAGTCGTCGAATTCAACATCGAATGATCGAAGACCGAATCCACCTTAGCCGTTGCCGAGGTCAGATGCTGGTCCAAGTTGGGGAGGTCAGATTTCAGGGGAAACGTCATGCGAGGCATCACGGAAGTGTCGGGCTCCTGCGCGTTGGCAAGGCCAGCAAGCGATAGGGCGCTGCCCGCCAGCGCGGCCAGCAGTAAGAGACGCGTGAACCAGAAGCGCGGTAGCCGTTGCATCCAGACCTCCTGCATGAGCCGCGGACGAGGGCCCAGTCACCGTGAGAACTATACCGCATAGCCGGGCGAGAGGCCGCGTTAAGATAGATCCATGGCGACCAACTCCAGCGCACCTGTCTTCCGGCAACCGAGCGCGATGGAACGCGTGTTCAACCGTTTGTTCGGATTCCTGGTCGGCCTCGGCTTTGGACTGAAACACAATTACCTGCTTCAGGTCCGAGGGCGGAAAAGCGGAAAGCTGTACTCGACTCCGATTGATCTGCTTGAGATTGGTGGCAAACGGTTTCTGGTGGCGCCTCGCGGCCGCACGCAGTGGGTTCGCAACGCGGAAGCGGCAGGCAAGGTTACGCTCAAGAAGGGACGGTCGCGACACAGCTACCGCTTGCGGCCGGTTGCCGATGCAGAGAAGCCCGCACTGCTGAAAGCTTACCTGGACAGCTTCAAGACCACCGTGCAGCGCTACTTCCCTGTTCCCGCCGGTTCAGCCGTCGAGCTTTTTGCGAGCATCGCTGCAAACTATCCGGTATTCGAGTTGACAGAAAAGTGATTGGTTGCAGGTAACAAAACCATCCTCAGAACGAATCTGGCTGGAACATGATCCGCAAAAGCAAACCGGCGGTACGCGCCGCCGGTCGAGCTAGATTCGAGTGATGCTACCATTGCCCTGCGCTGGCGATGAAATCATCGTCGCGCCGTTGCAACGTCGGACGATCGTCACCATCGTTGCCAGGTTTGCCCTTGTCGCTGTCGGCGGTTTGAGTGCGTCGCAGCGAGGGCTTGGTGGTGTCCTTCTGTTCGATGCCTTTCTTGCGGTTCTCCAAGGCCGCCACGCGGGCCTTCACCTCGTTGAACTCAGACGTGTTGACGATGTATTCCTGACGCGCGGGAAGAATTTGGCGTATCTCTTCCTGAGTCTTGAGAATTCGATCGGGGGTCGGGGGATGAGAAGCGAAGGCTTTGGCGAGAGTGCCCGGCTTCTTCTTCTCCTGCGCCTTGACTTTCTCGAAGAAGGAGACGTAGGCCTGCGGATCGTAGCCGGCCTTGTACATATACTGCACGCCCAGGTAATCGGCTTCCCCTTCGAAGCCGCGCGAGAACTTCATAAAGGTCAGCGGCAACGCCAAGTTCATGGCTATACTCGCGGCTTCATAAACGCCCCAACTTCCCACGAAGATCAGCGGAATCGAAGCCATGTTCGCGTAGTTGGCGCGCGTCATCTCGCGAGTCGCATGCCGCGCCGCCACGTGCGCGATCTCGTGCGCCATCACCCCGGCCAGTTCGGCTTCATCGTCCGCAGCAAGGATGAGACCGGTGTTGACGTAGAAGAAACCGCCGGGCAAGGCAAATGCGTTGATGTCGTCGGAGTCGACCACCTTGATAGTAAACGGCACCTTGGCGTCGGAGTTGCGAACCAGGTTCTGGCCGATGCGGTTCACGTATTCAACCACGACGGGGTCTTGGATCATTCGCGCACTCGACTCGATCATCATGGCGTACCCCTTGCCCATCTTGATGTCAGTGTCGATCGAGTACCAATCGCCCAGGCTCTTTCCGGCGCCCCCCACTTTGCGATCGCCGATGTTGTCGATGTCGTCCTTGCCCTTATCGTGGGTGGCTTTCGGCGCGTCCGGCGTCGAGGCCGGAGTGGACCCATCGCCCGCGGGAGCAGTCCGGATAGCGCTTGCGTCTGCTGCGGGTTGAGTTTGGTCTTGTGGATCGCTTGGCATCTGCGCTGACGGTGCCTGAGTTGGCGTGGTGTTCTGCGCGAACGAAGGAACAGCAAGCACGACGCTCAGCAGCATTGCGGTTGCAACGGCGAGAGGGCGTGACTTCATGGAAAACTCCAGTGCCGAACGCTGAGCCACCTGGCCGGGGTGGTACTTGCGCTCATTATAGACTTGGAGCCGCTTTGTAGCACGTTGGATTCCCAGAAATCTCGCCAGACACAAAGATTTTGCAAACCGGGTTAGAATAAGCGGTTCGTCCCAGAAGGAGGGCCGCCTTGGCAATGGCTACGTCAGCGGATCGGACAACGCGCGGAGTTCCGGTGCAACACTTCATCGACGGGCTGCGTAAGCTCAAGGAGAACGACTTCACTGGGGTCAACGGCACGTTGCAATATCTGTGCCAGAATCCGGTCGATCCTGAGTCGCTGAAGCCGTATCTGTTCTGGAATGCGCAGCACTATACCCGCAACCTGATTGACAAGGCCGATCTTTATGAGTTGCTGGCGATCTGCTGGGAAGTTGGCATGGGCAGCTCCATCCACAATCACCAGGGACAGAATTGCTGGATGGCTGCGCCGATCGGCCGTCTTGCCGTGCAAAACTTCCGCGTCCTCTCCGAGGATCTCCCCGCCCATCGTTGCAATATCGTTCCCACCAATGTCGTCGAGATCACGCCTGCGAATCCGGTAGCGGTGGATCCGCTGAATCCAGTGCATGACGTTCGCAATCCGCGCGAATGGGAACAGCGCGCCGTGAGCCTGCACGTTTACTCACGCCCGTTCAACTCCTGCATTGTGTATTCGGTGGAGCAAGGCAGTTGCGGCGAGATTGGTCTGAACTACACGTCGATGTACGGGAAGCTGTTGCAGAGTGCGTAATCGATTTTTCTAGACGCTTTATTGGTGGGTTCAAATCGGAGCTTCACGCTCAGAAAGCTGAGAGCACAGGTTATCTTTGCACTGAGAGATGCCCCGATGCCGCGAACCGGGACGAATCAGACCGGCGTGAACGCTAAGGATGGCGGGGATCTCTGCACCTACGGATGCCCAGTCCCGCGAAGCGGGACGGAAGATGATAGCCCACCGCTTCAGCGGTGGGTAGGCGAAGCCAAAAAACCGAGTCCCTCGGGGACGGCACAAAACACAAAATCCATCGACTGGCGTCATTCGAGTCTCTCCCACGTTTGGGGAATGCCCGATTCCTCCGCGCACACTGAATTCTCTAGGTGTGATGCATCTAGGTTTCTATAATTAGCGTTTGGGCGTTTGCCCCGGACTTTACGTCTTGAACAGCGAGGCGGTAATGACAGTCATTAAGCAAGACGATCTTATCCAGAGCGTTGCCGACGCTCTGCAATACATTTCCTACTACCACCCGGTCGATTTCATTCAGAGCCTGGCGCGCGCGTACGAAAAAGAGCAGTCGCCCGCCGCCCGCGACGCCATCGCGCAGTTGCTGATCAACTCCCGCATGTGCGCCGAAGGCCACCGGCCGATTTGTCAGGACACCGGGATCGTGTCCGTCTTCCTGAAGGTTGGTATGAAGGTGCAGTGGGACGCGACCATGAGCGTGGAGGACATGGTCAACGAGGGCGTACGCCGGGCGTATCTCCACCCCGACAACAAGCTGCGCGCCAGTGTGCTGGCCGATCCGGCCGGCGAGCGCAAGAACACCAAGGACAACACCCCGGCTGTCGTGAACATGACGCTCGTTCCCGGCGACAAGGTTGACGTCATCGTCGCCGCAAAGGGTGGCGGCTCGGAAGCCAAGTCGAAGTTCGTCATGCTGAATCCTTCCGACTCCATCGTCGAGTGGGTGCTGAACACGGTCCCCACGATGGGCTCGGGCTGGTGTCCTCCGGGAATTATCGGCATCGGCATCGGCGGCACGGCCGAGAAAGCCATGCTGCTCGCCAAGGAAGCCCTGATGGAGCCGATCGACATCCAGGAGCTAATCGCCCGCGGGCCGAAGAACCGCGCCGAGGAGTTGCGCGTCGAGCTGTATGAAAAGATCAATGCGCTCGGTATCGGTGCGCAGGGACTGGGCGGGCTGACCACGGTGCTGGATGTGAAGGTGAAGGACTATCCCACGCACGCCGCCAATCTGCCGGTAGCGATGATTCCGAATTGCGCGGCCACACGCCACGCTCACTTCGTGCTCGACGGCTCTGGGGCGGTCGCGTTGCAGCCGCCGTCGCTGAAGGATTGGCCGGAATTGACCTACAATCCGGCGGGCGCGCGACGTGTGAATCTCGATACGGTCACGCGCGACGAAGTGGCGACGTGGAAGACCGGCGAGGTGATTCTCCTTAGCGGCAAGCTGCTCACCGGCCGCGATGCCGCGCACAAGCGCATGACGGAGATGCTCAAGCGCGGCGAGGACCTTCCGGTGGATTTCACCAATCGTTTCATCTACTACGTTGGCCCGGTTGATCCGGTGAGGAATGAAGTCGTTGGCCCAGCAGGTCCGACAACCGCCTCACGTATGGACAAATTCACTCGCCAGATGCTGAAGGAAACTGGCCTGCTCGGCATGGTGGGCAAATCGGAACGTGGATCGGAAGGCATCGCGGCCATTCGCGACCACAAAGCGGTTTACCTGATGGCGGTGGGCGGCGCCGCTTACCTGGTCTCGAAGGCCATCAAGAAGTCGCGCGTGCTGGGTTTCGCCGATCTCGGCATGGAAGCCATCTATGAATTCGAGGTCGAGGACATGCCGGTCACGGTTGCCGTGGACGCGAACGGCAACTCCGTACACGAGTCCGGCCCGAAGGAGTGGCAGGCGAAGATCGCGGAGCTGGTGGAGATCGGGTAACGGGCGTTCCGAATGCACGAGGCCACCGACATCAGGCTCCCTTTATCGCAGCGCTGAAGCTTCCGCGCTTTGAAGGGACACGGCCGGGTGCCCCACCCTTCTCGCGTAGCGAGAGGGCTGGAGTCGTGTTAGTCTGCTCTCCGTATGGACCTGCAACAAACCCTCAAGGCCCTCGAAAATGACAACCAATATTACGCAAGAGAAGCGGTTTCGGAAGCAATTCTTCGGCGCGATGAAATCATTCCTGCCCTCCTGAAAATTCTCGAGGATGTAATCGAGCGCCCTGAATCATTTATCGATTCCCAACGCTTCGATCACATGTACGCGATGTTTGTTCTGGCCCAATTCCGGGAGACACGCGCCTACCCATTGCTGGTCAAGATCTTCTCCGTGCCCGGCGAATTCGCGTTTGACCTCGCCGGCGACACCGTCACCGAGGACTTGGACCAGCTTCTAGCCTCAGTTTCTGGCGGCGATATCAGCGGCATGGCCGCACTCGTGGAAAACGAGGATGCGAACGAATACGTGAGAGGAGCGAGTCTGAGGGGGTTGAGTCCGATCTATAAGACTGAGCCGAAGATCGGACGAAATGATCCCTGTCCGTGCGGCAGCGGCAAGAAATACAAGAAGCGTTGCGGCAGGTAGATGATGCTCAGCCGGTCTTGTGAGCATCTTTTGTGTAGAAGATGAATTCATGCCAGCCAAGCTAGCGCTTCGCACCGAAAAAGATTCTCTCGGCCACTCGGTTTGTCATCCTGAGCGAGACCGCGCCGATTCTGCGCGGGCGAGTCGAAGGACCCCTATCGTGGACAATGATCTTTTTTCCGGAATAGGGGTCCTTCGACTGCGCTTGGTCGCTTCGCTCCCGCGCTCCGCTCAGAATCACACCCTCGTGCGCGGTGTTTGCGTGCTTCACGTCAGAGATGGCGCGGAGGTGAATGAGCGCGACGTTTCTCCTACAGCGAACATCTTTCTTCTTGAGGACGAAATTATGTCATCCGTTACCCAGCCCGCTACCCGCACCGAAAAAGACTCTCTCGGTCCCAAAGATATTCCTGCCGATGTTTACTACGGCATTCAAACCGCCCGCGCGGTCGAGAGCTTTCCCATCAGCGGATTGCGCGCCCACCCTTCGCTTATCCGCGCCATCGCGATGGTGAAGGAAGCTGCCGCCCTCGCCAATCGCGAACTCGGCCTGGTGGACGAGAAGACCGCCAACGCCATCATCGAAGCCGCCAAGGAAGTTCAGCAAGGCAAGTTGGACCAGGAATTCGTCGTTGACGTTTTCCAGGCGGGCGCGGGCGTCAGTTTCCACATGAACAGCAACGAGGTGATCGCCAACCGCGCCTCCGAGTTGCTGGGCGGCAAGCTGGGCGAGTACAAGCACGTCCATCCCAACGATCACGTCAACTACGGCCAATCGACGAACGACGTCTTCCCCACCGCAATGCGCCTCGCCGCTCTGCTCGAATTGGAAAAGCTGTACCCCGTACTCGATGGCTTGATTGCCGCGCACGACGAAAAAGGCAAAGAGTTCCACAACATCCTGAAGTCGGGCCGCACTCACATGATGGACGCGGTGCCCATGCGGCTGGGTCAGGAGTTTCACGCTTACGCAGGCGCAATCAAACGTGCAAAGAAATCCATCGAGCAACAATCTGAGCTATTGTGCGAGATTGGACTCGGCGGCTCGGCGGTGGGCACCGGTATCAACACCCATCCCGATTACCGGGAGAAGGCGATCGCGCATCTGGCGCGCATCTCGGGACAAGAGCTGGATGTCGTGGACGACATGCGTTATGCCATGCAATCGAACCTGGCGATGTCGTCGGTCAGCTCGGCGCTGCGCAACCTGGCGCTGGAGGTCATCCGCATCTCCAACGACCTGCGGCTGCTCTCGTCGGGCCCGAACACCGGCCTGGCGGAAATCAACCTGCCGGCGCTGCAGCCGGGCTCGTCGATAATGCCGGGCAAGATCAATCCCGTGATGGCGGAGCTGGCGGCGATGGTTTCGTTCCAAGTTGTCGGCTATGACACCACCGTAGCGCTAGCGGTGCAGGCCGGCCAGCTCGAACTAAACGTCATGATGCCGAGCATGGCCTACAGCGTCCTCACGTCGATCACCATCATGACCAACATGCTGCGGCAGCTTACCGAGTTCTGCATCAAGGGCATCACGGTCAACGAGAAACGCACCGACTACTACGTGCAGAGCACAGTTTCGCTGGCGACGGCACTGAACCCGTACATCGGCTACGCCAAAGCGGCGGAGATTGCGAAGGAATCGGTGAAGACTGGCAAGTCCATCATTGAGATTGCACGCGAGCGTGGCGAACTCAGCGAAGAGCAGATCAAGGAGATCCTCGATCCCGCGCGCATGACGGAACCGGTGCGCCCGCTGGACGCGGCCAAAGAGCGGGAGAAGATCAAGGACAGGGGATAGCTAAGAGCCGAGGGCGAATCGCGAACAGCGATCCTCAGTACGCCCAGCGCAACAGCGTAGCCCCAGACGTGAATCCCGCGCCTACGGCTGCCAATAAAACCATGTCGCCCTTCTTCAGCTTGCCTTCGTCAATCGCGGTCTGCATGGCCAGCGGAATCGTTCCTGCCGTGGTATTGCCGTAGCGGTCGATGTTGATGATGACCTTCTTCATCGGCATCTTGAGGCGGTCGGCGGTCGCCGTGATGATGCGCATGTTGGCCTGGTGGGCGATGAAGCAATCTACGTCCTGTCCGGTCAGGCCGTTCTTGCGCAGGACGCGCTCCGTCATCTCCGACATTTTCCTCACCGCATACTTGAATACTTGCTGTCCATCCTGATGAATATAATGCATTTTCTGGTCGATGGTTTCATGCGAAGCAGGGTTCAAGCTTCCGCCGCCCGGCATGTACAGGTACTGGCCTCCCATACCTTCGATCTGCGCTTCGTAGTCGATAATTCCGTCCTCACCCTCTTCCGCTGGTTCCAGCAGTACGGCGCCGGCCCCGTCGCCGAAGATGATGCACACCCCGCGATCGGTGAAGTCGGTCATCGAGGAGTTCACGTCGGTGCCGATCACCAGCACCTTTTTGTACCGGCCGGACTCGATGAACTGAGTGCCCGCGTTCAGCGCGTAGACGAAGCCCGAGCATCCCGCCGAAACGTCGAAGCCCCAGGTGCGTGCGATGCCAAGTTTGTGTTGCACCAGGCACGCCGTCGAGGGATACATCATGTCTGGGGTGACCGTCCCCACCACGATCACATCCACTTCCTGAAGATCGAACGGGTGCGACTGGACAAGCTTCTTGACCGCTTCAACCGCCAAATCGCTGGCTGCCACTCCTTTGTCCACCAAGTGGCGTTCGCGGATTCCGGTACGGTCGAGGATCCACTGGTCGGTGGTGTCCACCATTTTTTCCAGGTCCTTGTTGGTGAGGATGCGAGGCGGGACGTAGGTGCCGAGCGCAGTAATTTTGGCGCGACGCGAGTTTGGCAATCGAGTTCTCCGGGACAGCAGTTACGAATGAGCCTTCATTTTCAACGATACAAAGGCGAAAGTCTATGTGGAGCAAAGCGGTGCCAATCGAGCAATTCATTTTGGCGGTTCGCTTTACTGAGAGGCGGTAGCGCTGGGCGAGAGGAGTAGAATCGTTTGGTGAGTAACATCCAACTGCTCATCACCATCGGATTACCCATGCTGGCCCTCGCCTTCGGTTTGTACCTAAACGATCGGCGTTTCGAGGGACTCAGCACCCGTATTGACGATATCAACGCCCGCATTGACGATCTGCGAACCGATCTTGGCGGGCGCATCACTCGCGTCGAAACTTCGATAGACAATCTCACTAGCAAGCTTGTGGATTTGGACAACCGCGTGGTCAAGATTGAGACGAAACTTGGCATCGGGTAGAGGGCGGCTGTTAGCTTCTAGCTCTTAGCCTTTAGCCGCCAAGCTCTATGCTGTTTGCTAAGAGCTAAGAGCTTACGGCTAAAAGCATTCAAAAAAGCCAGGCGCCAGTTGACCGCTGCACCCGCACTAGCCTGCTACCGTTGCTTCCTTCCGGACCTGGCGGGATTCACAAGATTGCGTTGCGCGGGACCAGCGCCCGACCATCCAATATAACATTCCTTCGCGACGGCGTGCTGGACGCGGGAAGCGCGCGAGTTCGCCCTCGCCTGCTCTGAAAGCCGCAGAAAACTAATGGTAAAATAGAGAAATTGCATGCAGCCAAAAACCGATTCTGTAGCCCTGCTCGACATCCCTGGCACTTCAATGCTCGCAAACGCGGCGAGCCTTGGTGAGCGGGGATCTGTCCCGAGCGCCACGGCTGCTCCCAAGAAAATTGGATTCGTGAGCCTGGGCTGCCCCAAAAACCTGGTGGACAGCGAGGTGATGATGGGTCTTCTCTCCCAAGGGGGAGCGCAGATTACCGCCCGCGCGGAAGATGCCGACATCATCGTCGTCAATACCTGCTCTTTCATTGAGTCGGCCAAGCAGGAATCAGTGGATGCGATCCTGGAGATGGCGCAGCACAAGACCGCAGGTCGGGCGCAAAAGCTCATCGTGGCGGGCTGCCTGGTAGAACGATATCGCAACGAGATCCAGAAAAATATTCCCGAAGTGGACGCCGTCGTGGGCACTGGTGAATTGCAGCAGATTCTCAGCGCCGCCGGAATTGCACCGTCGGCGCCCACTGGTTCCCCGTTTGTGATCCTGAACTCGCGTTCCGAGGGCGATGCCCGTGAGGCTGCCGGCCGGTTCTCGAAAGCAGAATGGGATGGCGCGATTGCCGACCTGCCGAACTATTTATACGACGAGAACACGCCGCGCGTGCTGGCGACTCCCAAGTATTCGGCTTACATCAAGATCGCCGAAGGCTGCGATCATCCCTGCTCGTTCTGCATCATCCCGCAATTGCGCGGCAAGTTCCGTTCGCGGCGATTCGAATCGGTGATCGCCGAGGCGGAGCGTCTTGCCGAACAAGGGGTGCGTGAGATCACGTTGATCGGGCAGGATACCACCTGCTACGGAGACGATCTGGGTCTGAAAGATGGGCTGGCGCTGCTGCTGGAGCGGCTGGCGCAAATCGAGAAGCTGCGCTGGGTGCGCTTCCTTTATGCCTATCCTAACAAGATCACCGGCAAGCTGCTGCAGACGATTGCAGCGCATGAAAAGATTTGCTCCTATATTGATGTGCCGTTGCAACACGCCTCGCCCGACGTTTTGAAGCGCATGAAGCGCGGCGCAGGCGCGGAAATATTTTTGCGCTCGGTGGAAAAGATGCGGCGCGAGATTCCTGGGCTGACACTGCGCACCTCGTTCATCGTGGGCTTCCCTGGCGAGAGTGAAGACGATTTCGAACAGCTCTGCCAGTTCGTGCGCGAGGCGCAATTCGATTGGCTGGGAGTGTTTAGCTACTCCGACGAGGAGGGAGCAGGGGCTTTCACGCTGGCCGACAAAGTCCCGCGGAGAGAGATCGAGAGACGCCGCAAGAAACTCATGTCGATGCAGAAGCAGATCAGCCGCAAAAAGAAGCGTGCTCTTGTGGGACAACAGTTCGATTTGCTCCTCTCGGGTCCCTCATCGGAAACAGAGTTGCTGTGGGAAGGCCGCACGGCGATGCATGCTCCCGAGATTGATGGCACGGTTTACGTGAACGATTTTGGCGATCGCGAAAACGTTCGCGAGGGCGAGTTCTACCGCTGCGAGATCACCGAAGCGCACGACTACGATCTGGTGGCGCGCATTGTGGAATGAGGAATGCCGTCAGCATTCAGCAATCAGCATTCAGCCAAGCCGCGGTTGCGACTGCCACTTCGTTATACAGATTTCGCTGCTATGTTCTGGGTAGAGACATTTGTTAGATCGTTCGCAAAACAGCAAAACAGCAGCTCGCATCAAATCCGCCTGGCCAAATGCCAAGTGCTAACTGCCAGAGGAGTGGCTGAGTGCTGAGTGCTGAACGCTGAATGCTGAATGCTAGTCATGGCGAAGAAACAGGTTCGCAGTTTGCGTTGTCCAACTTGCAGAAAGATCGTGCTGGCCAGCGATCTTGAGTATCCTTTCTGCAGCGAACGGTGCCGTGCCATTGACCTCGGCAAGTGGGCGAGCGGCGGCTATGTCATCTCCACCGCGTTGAACGATCCGGAGACCGACGATTCCAACTACCCGAGCCAACGAAGCAAAAAGGCATAGTGAGCCGGGACTGATAGGTCTTCCCGCTCCGCGATGGGCTACCCTGGTCGCCACGTTCTTTGGCGCTGGGCGATTGCGGCCCGGCCCGGGGACGTGGGGTTCGCTCGCCACCGTTTTGTTGTGGTGGCTGTTGGCCTCGCATCTACCGCCCTCAGCACGGATTCCGGTGATCGTGCTGCTGATCGTGCTGGTGGTGGCGATTGGCATACCCGCTGCAACCCTGGAAGCGCGCGGATGCGGCAGGAAAGATCCTTCGCATGTGGTGATTGACGAAGTTGCGGGGCAACTGCTCACCCTGGTGGCGTGTCCGATTGTGTGGCAAGCGCTGCTCGCCGGCTTTATACTCTTCCGTGCGTTCGATATTGTTAAGCCGCCCCCGGTGCGTAGCCTAGAGAGGTTGCCGAAAGGCACTGGAATTGTGGTGGACGATCTTGGCGCAGGCATGTACGGGCTGATTGTCCTGCAATTGCTGCTTCACTTTGGGGTCGTGCGCTGAAGGCAGGCGCGCGGTGAGTTTAAGGGTCGCAGCACCAAATGAACGAGATTGGCAGATGATGGAACGGAAAACGGGCGCAAAAAACGTGAACGGCAAACCCCATATCGATTCCATCGATCCCCGGTGCGCTCTGCCCGGCGGCGAGATTCGCATTAGCGGCAGCGGACTTCGTCCCCAGGAACTGCGCCGGCCGCAGGTGCGATTTGGCGATGTGGACGGCTCGATCATCATCAGCGCGGAACAGTTCATCGTGGCGCGCGTGCCCGAAGGCGCCGCTTCCGGCGAAGTCGTGGTCGCCACCAACGGTCACAAGAGCAATCCGGGAGAGGTGCGGGTGGGCGTTCCCGTCGCGGAAAACCTGCACCCGGTAGCGAATCCAGCGATCGACAAAGACGGCAACATTTACGTCACGTTCTCCGGACCCCGCGGACAGAAGGTCCCGGTTGCTATTTACCGGATCGACAACAACTACAACGTGAAGCCGTTCTTGCACGAAATGATGAACGCCACCGGGATGGCCTTCGACCGCGCGGGCAGTCTCTATGTTTCCTCGCGTTATGAAGGCACGGTGTACCGCGTGGCGCAGAACGGCACCATGACTTCCTACGCCGAAGGCATGGGCGTCGCGACCGGAATTGCCTTCGACCCAGCCGGAAATCTCTACGTCGGCGATCGCAGCGGGACCGTCTTCAAGATCGACCGTGACCGCCAGATCTTCGTGTTCGCCATGCTGGAGCCGAGCGTCTCGGCCTATCACCTCGCCTTCGGCAACAACGGAAATCTGTACGTCACTGGCCCCACGACTTCGAGCTTCGATGCCATTCAGCAGATCGATCCTCACGGTGCCGTCAGCGTCTTCTACCGCGGACTCGGGCGTCCGCAGGGACTGGCGGTCGATGTTGACGACAACCTCTATGTCGCGGCTTCGCTCAACGGCCGCCGCGGCATCGTGCGGGTCACACCCGATCGCAAGGCGTCGTTGGTCGTATCGGGGCAAAACCTGGTTGGACTGGCGTTCGCCAGCGGCGCCTCTGCCGTGCTCGCCACCACCAGCCGCGTGCATCACCTTTCCTGGGACATCGAGGGTCGGCGGCTGATTCCGGAGAATTAGCAATTAGCTCACTGTAGCGCGTTCGAGCCGGAGCGAACGGTCTTCGCTAACGCGATAATTCACCCAGCGGAAATGGCGAAGGTCACTTGCTAAAAGCTAAGAGCTAATTGCTAAATGCTGAACGCTGCTAGACTGAATCCGTGATCGCCGAAATCATCGCCATCGGCTCGGAGATGCTGACTCCGTACCGGCAAGACAGCAATTCCCTGTTCCTTACCGAGCGCCTGAATGAGCTAGGAATCAGCGTCGCTTTCAAAACGGTGGTCGGGGACAACGGCGAGCATCTTACGGCGGTGGCGCGCAGCGCGATCGGCCGCTCCGACATTGCCATCTTCATGGGGGGCCTGGGACCCACACAAGACGACCTGACGCGCGAGAGTGTGGCCGCCGCGCTGGGAATTTCGCTGAAGCGCGACCACGCGATCGTCACCGCACTATACAAACGATTCGCCGAACACCGCATTCACATGCCCGAGAACAATGCGCAGCAGGCAGACGTGCTTGAGGGCGCCGAAGTGCTGCCAAATTCCAGAGGTACGGCCCCGGGACAGTGGCTGGAAACCTACGTAGAGGAACAACCAAAGATTGTCGTGCTACTTCCCGGTCCTCCGCACGAGCTGCACGAAATGTGGGACCAGCAGTGCATGGATCGGCTGCGCGCCAAAGTACCTCCGGCTGCGATTGCGACGCGCGTCCTGAAAGTCGCAATGATGGGCGAGTCGGCTGTGGATGCACGCACTGCGCCGATCTACAAGAAGTATCCCCATGTCGAAACCACTCTGCTGGCCGGCCAGGGACAGGTCGAGTTCCACCTGCGAGCGACCGCCGCCACCAAGGATGAGGCGCAGGCGGAGGTGGATAGGCTTGCAGGCGAGTTGGAAGACGAACTCGATGACGCGGTGTTCTCCTCGGCAGGTGAATCGCTGGAGGAGATCGTCAGTTATTACTTGCAGATGCGTAACGCGAAACTGGCGGTGGCCGAGTCGTGTACCGGCGGAATGGTCGCCGAGCGTATCACCTCAGTGCCCGGAAGTTCGCGCTACTTTCTGGGCGGAGCGGTGGTGTACTCCAACGACCTGAAGACGCTGTTTGCCGACATCCCTCCGCTGATGATCGAGGCCCACGGCGCGGTAAGCAAAGAAGTGGCCCTGGCGCTAGCGGAAAACATTCGCGAGATTTGCAATGCCGACATCGGCGTCGGGGTCACGGGCGTCGCAGGCCCCGGCGGCGGCACGGACGAGAAGCCGGTTGGCCTGGTATACGTCGCGGTTACCAACGGTCACAAGCAGGAAGTGGTGCAGCGGCATTTCTTTGGGGACCGCGACCGCATTCGCCGATGGGCAAGCCAGCAGGCGCTTGACCTGGTGCGCCGCATGCTGATGTGAATTTATGCGCCTCTTCGTAGCACTTGACATCGATCCGGATATCCGCCAGCGAATCACAGAATTCCGCAATCGAATGCGACTGCTGGCACCGGATATTCGCTGGGTGGTCCCGGAAACGTTTCACATTACTTTGCAGTTTCTGGGTGAGACGAAGAGGCTCGACGAGATTCAGCGTGCGTTGCAAGCCGTGCGGGGCGCGCCGATCGATCTGAGCTTCCGCAACGCCGGATTCTTCCCTTCTCCGAGATCGCCGCGCGTATTCTGGGTAGGGATTGAGGGCGACGAGCGTCTACCCGAACTCGCAAGCTCAATTGGCCAAGCCCTACAGCCGCTGGGATTCGAGCGGGATGTTGGTCCTTTCAAGCCCCATTTGACGCTGGCGCGTGCCGGCAGCGGGCGCCCGCGTCCAATTCCCGGAGAACGTTCCGCACCTGCGCTGCAGCAGGTGCGGACCAAACTCGAAACCCTTGAGCCACCAGAGTTCGGTACAATGACCGCGCACGAGTTCTATCTCTACGAGAGCAAACTGTCTCCAGCGGGTGCGCAGTATTCCAAGCTGGCGCGCTATCTGCTGGGTTAGCCTCGCTGCCCAGCGCATAACTTTGACGAAACTTTCACTCATTATCGTCGTGGTCTCCTACCTGCTGGGCTCGATACCGTTCGGCTACCTGCTGGTGCGCATTTTTCGCGGGCAGGATGTCCGCAATACCGGCAGCGGAAACATCGGCGCGACGAACGTTGCGCGTACCGGTTCCAGGGGGCTGGCAATTGCGACCCTGCTTCTGGATGCCTTGAAAGGCTACATGGCGGTGGCGTTTGCGTTCTGGCTGGCGGGATCGCACCGCTTTACGGCGGGTAACATTCAGTCCAGCATCTACGATTCTTCGCCGCAGATGATCGACAGCCGTACTATCTTCCTGCTCGCAGCGGTCGCTGCCTTTTGCGCGCTCTTAGGGCACATGTTTACGGTGTGGCTCCGCTTCAGGGGTGGCAAGGGAGTGGCAACTGCCGCTGGCGCCTTTGTGGCGCTTGCGCCGAAGAGCCTGCTGCTTTCACTTCTCTTGTTTGCGATCGTCTTCGCGCTGACGCGGTATGTCTCTTTGGGCAGCATTGTCGCGGCTGCATCATTCCCCTGGTTCGTTCTATGGCTCAACCCGGCGGAGCGCAATACAGCTCCTATCCTGTTGGTGATTACGGCTTCGTCCGCGCTAGTTATGGTGCGACACAAAGACAACATCCGGCGCCTGTTGTCGGGCACCGAAAACCGGTTCCATTGAGAGAGACCTGCTTGTGAGCGAGATCGCAGTCATCGGCGCGGGAGCGTGGGGTACGGCAATCGCCACGGTTTTGGGGCGCAAACAGACACACCGCGTGCGCTTGTGGGCGCATGAGGCCGAAGTATGCGAGAGCATTCGTGGTCGCCACGTCAACGACTTGTTTCTGCCCCAACAGCTCATTCCAGAAGCGGTCGAGTGCACAAACAGCCTCGAAGAGGCACTGCAAGGCGCGGCGATCGTCGTTAGCGTGATGCCATCGCACCACACCCGCCGCGTGTTTCAAGCTATGCTGCCTCACCTGCGCTCGGAGATGCTCTTCGTCAGCGCGACCAAAGGTATTGAAAACGATTCCCTGCTGCGCATGACTGAGGTAATTACGCAGCTGCTTAGTGACTCTGCTGGTTTCGCGCCGCGTATCGGAGCGATAAGCGGGCCGAGCTTCGCGAAGGAAGTTGCCAAGGGAGACCCTACTGCAGTCACAATCGCCTCGGCCGATTGGGAGCTTGCCGTAACGGTGCAGAAGGAATTCAGCGATCCCAACTTTCGGGTGTACACCAACGATGACGTTGTCGGAGTGGAATTGGGCGGGGCACTGAAGAATATTGTCGCCATTGCCGCCGGAGTTCTATTCGGCTTGGATCTCGGACACAACACCGTCGCAGCGCTCATCACGCGGGGGCTGGCTGAGATCACGAGACTGGTAGTTGCCTGCGGAGGCAGAGCGGAAACCATGGCTGGACTGGCGGGACTCGGCGACCTGGTCCTTACCTGCACCGGCGGGCTTTCGCGAAACCGGAGCGTCGGCGTCGAACTGGGACGCGGTCGCAAGCTGGAGGACATCATCGCGGGGATGCACGGCATGGTCGCGGAAGGCGTGCTCACCACCAACGCTGCGGTCGGACTGGCCCATAAGGCGAGGGTAGAAATGCCGATTACCGAACAGATGCACGCCGTTCTTCAGCAAGGGAAATCTGTGCAGGACGCCATACGAGATTTAATGAGGCGTCCCTCCACCAGCGAGGTGGGACTGTACCGGAATTAGGGCCCGTTCAGAATGACTCGGCGAGCAGCGTTGGATGCCGATTTTGCGCAACGCCGCTGCCCGAAAACACATCTAAACGGTGGTTTGTACGATTGTCATACATGCATGGATATACTGAATACAACATGGAACGACCTGAAAGCAATGGACTCAAGAAAGCCCCTCCTGCCCTGTGCGCAGGGCTGATTGTTATCACCGTCCTGCTGGCATGGTGTTCTGCAATGGGCCAGAGTTCCGGTCAAACATTGACTTCCCTTCCCTCGGCTGAGCAGGTCCTTAATCGCAATCAAGATGCCTTTGCTGGCTCAATTCCTCAGGCTAAAGCCACGGCGGAGACCATCGAGATCACCCTTGAAGACGCAGTACAGCGCGGGCTGAAGTATAACCTCGGGTTGTATTTGGCTGACCGGGTCACGCAACAGTCACGTGCTGCGCGCCTTCGCGCGCTGAGCGATATGCTGCCCGTCGTCAATGGATCGTTTGCGGAAGAGGAGCAGAAAATCAACCTGAAGGCCCTGGGATTGAACTCCGCGATTTTTCCCGGGATTCCGGGTTCGGTCGGACCCTTCGGCATCGCCGATCTTCGCGCCACCGGGTCGTGGAACGCTATCGATCTGCATACGATTGACAACGTTCGCGCCGCCAGTCAGAACGTGAAGGCTGCGCAGTTCACCTACCGCGACGCGCGCGACACCGTGGTGCTGGCAGTAGGTGCAAACTACCTGCTTACCATCGCTAACGAATCGCGAGTGGAGGCCACGGAAGCGGAATTGAAAACTGCGCAGGCGCTCTACCAGTTGGCGGCAGACCAGGAGACGGCGGGGATTACACCCAACATCGATACCCTTCGCGCGCGAGTACAGTTACAAGCTCAGCAGGAGGCGCTGATCGAGGCACAGAACGCGATGGAAAAGCAGCGCATCGCTCTGGCGCGCGTGATCGGATTGCCGGTAGGGCAGAAATACCGCCTGGTGAATCGCGTTCCCTACCATCCTCTTCCTGCGATGGAGTTGCAAAGCGCCTACGCGCGCGCGCTGCAAACACGTCCCGATTATCAGGCGGCGCTGGCTGCATTGCGCGCAGCCCAGTTGAGCCGGGAGGCGGCCTGGAAGCAGCGGCTGCCATCCATTGGATTGGCTGGCGAATACGGTGTGCTGGGGACCACTCCCGATGCCATGTCCCCCAATTGGACGGCTGCAGCTACGCTGAAAATTCCCATATTTCAAGGCGGAAAAGTAGAAGCCGATGTGCAACAAACCGACGCCGTCCTGAAGCAGCGGCAGGCTCAAGTCGACGACATGAAAGGGCGCATCGAGCAGGATGTGGAAGATGCCCTCCTCGACTTGAAGGCGGCAGCGCAACAGGTGGAGGTAGCGAAGCTGGGCCTTGATTACGCGCAGCAGGCGCTCGGCCAATCGCAAGACCGCTTCGCCGCAGGTGTCACTAACAATGTCGAGGTGATTCAAGCGCAGCAACAGTTGGCATCGGCCAACGACCGGTTCATATCCAGTTTGTATGCGCACAATATTGCCAAGGTACTGTTGGCGCGCGCCATCGGCAATGCCGAACAGGCAGTGCAGCAATACTTGGCGGCGCCGGGCGGCACGCTGCCGGCCAACGGAACCGCCGGGCCGGGGATGGGGAATAGCAATGCTCCCTCTGCCACAGTGCCTCACGAATAATTACTGGCAGGTGAAGAGATGAGTCCGAGCACGACTGATCGAAATGATCTGGAACGGCCTGAAGTCCCGCATCCACCGGACGAAGAACCCGTTGATCCGGAGGCGCAGCGTTACGAGGAAGACCGTCGCGGCTTTTTTCAGAAGCATCCAGCCGCCAAACCGGTTGTCTTTCTAATCGCGATTGTGGTTGTGGTGTTGGTGGGATGGTTCTGGTGGGAGAGCCGGCACTGGGAAAGCACCGATGACGCTGAGATTGACGGCCATATCTATCCCATCAGCGCACGTGTGGGCGGCCAGGTGATCAAGGTGAACTATGATGACGGTCAAATAGTCCACAAGGGCGATGTGCTGGTGCAAATCGACCCCACCGATTACCAGGTTGCGCTGGCGCGTGCGCAGGCCGACTACCAAGATACGCAGGCGCAGGCGGAGGCAGCACAATTTGGGGTCCCCGTTTCCAGCGTTGGTTCGCTCAGCCAGATCCGTTCCGCCAGCGCCGATATGGACTCCGCGCAAGCCGGCGTGACCGCCGCCCAGAAACAGGCAGAGGCTGCACAAGCCCAGATACTGGAAGCGCAAGCGAATGCCCACAAACTCAATACCGATGTTGAGCGGTATCGCCAACTGTTGGGCAAGCGTGAGATCTCGCAGCAGCAGTTCGATCAAGCTACGGCCGCCGCCGCCGCCGCCAATGCTACGGTCAGTGCGCGTCAGGCGGCACTATTGGCCGCCCAGGCGCAAGTGAAACAGGCACAATCCCGCATCGAACAGGCCGCCGCCGAAGTGCGTAATGCGCGGGCGACTCCGAACATGGTGGCCGCTACCCAAGCCAAGGCGAAGTCCGCCGATGCCCTGGCGCAACGGTCCAAAACCGCGCTCGATCAAGCGCAGCTCAATCTCGCGTACGCGACCATCGTGGCTCCGGTCGATGGCGTAGTAGGCAAGCGCTCCGTGCAGGTCGGAGCGAACGTATCCAATGGCCAGGACCTGATGGCTATCGTTCCGCTTCGCGATGTCTGGGTCACGGCCAACTTCAAGGAAACGCAACTGGCCCGCATGAGGCCAGGGCAACCAGCGAAGATCAAGGTCGATACCTACGGTGGCCGCAAGTGGGATGGACACGTTACCAGTATTGGAGGCGCGACCGGCGCAAAGTACAGCTTGTTACCACCGGAAAACGCGACCGGCAACTACGTAAAGGTGGTACAACGCATCCCCGTGAGAATCGACTTCGACGGTAACGACAAACCCGACTTCAACCAGGACGGTCTGCTGCGTCCGGGCATGTCAGTCGGGCCCGACGTCAAAGTGCGCTGAACAGTGCCAAACAATCGTCCTTCGCTTTCGCTGTGGATGACGGCTTTTCGGGCCTACCTGAAATTCACGTCCCTGTCCCAGCAGACGGTTGAGCGATCCGATGTACAAGCAATATGGGGGCAGTCTTTTGGGAACATATTTGCGCAAGTTCCGGCGGCCCTCCTGATTTTTCCTTAGAATTCCTCGCCCATCACTGTCATACTCATAGTTCAGCACCAAGCCTACGTGATGAACTTTAACGTTTTGCCCAGTCTAGTTGCGCTTGCAATCCTGGTCGTGGTTTTCGAGGCCATTCTGCGTCGAGGCGCGGCTGATCGCCTGCAGCTATGGCTAACGGGCTGGATTCTGGTACTCATACACTTCGTCGCCCAGTTTGTCGACGTGGGACACGGTCTTTGGGAGCATACGGCATCCGCCGTTAGCCTGGGAGCACTGGAACTGGCAAGCATCTCTTTCCTGATCTCCATGTCGCCAGGAGCGACTGACCGTCGCCGTCAGCTCCTGCTCGGAGCAATCCTCGGTCTCCCCGCACTGGCTTACACGACCGCGGTGATTTGGGATTTGACGGCGCACAGCTTTTATTATGGCGTGGTGCTAGTGGCCTTCGCCGCCACCTCGCTGCTGGCCTGGAACTGGTATCACGAGACACTTTCCTATTTGTTGGGCCTGCTGCTTGCGTCCGCGATGTTCTCCTCCGTATTGGTCTGGACGGTTGCGCGCAATCATGCTGACCTCGGTATCAACGTTATCCTGGCGGGCCTCAACTTCGTTGTTGCCGTTTTGTACTGGCGCCATTTCCAGCGTGCTACGGCGGGCGTGCTGACTACGGTGTTCGGCTTCACCGTCTGGGGCGCAGTCTTTCCAATCGGAATATTTCTGCAGCTCTACTCTCCATCGACGATCATTGCATCCGAGACCTGGAACATTCCCAAGTACTTCGTGGCCGTTGGCATGATTCTCACTCTTCTGGAAGACCAGATCCACAAGAATGAATATCTGGCGTATCACGACGCGTTGACCGGGCTGCCCAACCGGCGGCTGCTCGAAGATCGATTGGAACAAGCCCTGGCCCAGGCGGCACGAGCGGGGCACAAAGTGGCCGTGTTGTTGATTGACCTCGACCGCTTCAAGGAGGTGAACGACACCTTCGGGCACCGAATTGGAGATTTGGCGTTACAGCAGGTGGTATTGCGGCTGTCCAGCCGGATGCGCGCCGCCGACACCCTAGCTCGTTCAGGAGGCGATGAGTTCACCGTGGTCAGCGCCGTGTCCGATGAACACGGCGCCGACATTCTGATGTCGGCCCTCGCCTCGGCGCTCGCGGTTCCCTTAAAAGTAGAAGGACATTTTATTCAAACTGGCTTGAGCATTGGCGTAGCACTTTATCCCGATCATGGCCACACTGAGGACGAATTACGTGCTGTCGCCGACCATGCCATGTACCTGGCGAAACGCGGCGCCCGGCGCTCCGAAAATGTTATTGCTTTCCGGCAATCCCAGCCTAATTAGGGCGCCACATCATTCTTCCTGAGCCGGTTGTCCGTTTCCCTGCGCCTGTTGTACGCTCGAAGATAGTTGCGCACCTTCGCATGGTTCGATTCCTGCCCTCGCCGGGATGGCGGAACTGGCAGACGCAGCGGACTTAAAATCCGCAGACCCGAAAGGGTTGTGGGGGTTCGAGTCCCCCTCCCGGCACCATCAACTTATTTGTAATCAAATATATGCTGCCTTGCGCTGGAGTGAAAAGCTCTAGCGCTTGTCTAGTCCTTGGGTTTTGGGAGCGGTTCCTCAATAGATGTATCCGCGTTGTGCGGGTAGAGCGGCGCTTCAGCGCCGCGTTCGCCGCGGCCAAACGTCCCGCTCAAGCCGCTGAGGTCGACGACCTCAGCGGCTTGAGCGATTTTCTCTTCCTGCCTTATACGCGGGCCTGAAGGCCCGCACTACCCGTACGGGCGGATACAGTAATCCAGGACCCGCTGTAGTGGCTGTTCTGGTGGCTGCTGGTATCGGACTTTTTTGCCGTCTGGTGGACGTCGCCGGTGATGAGTTCGACAGCCGACAAACGGCAGCACCCTTGGGATACGCGGTGGCATACTTAATAGTTTCGAAAGTCTGCAACGCAGCCGCTGGGCTGTGTGCGGAACAGGGCAAGCGTCGATCAGGGAGCGGAGCGAACGTGCGCTGAGCGGCGTGCAGGCGCTGGATAGGTGCGCCAGGCCGAGTGGGGAGGTAGTTTCGGGACTTGCGTTGCGGGCGCACGGAACCCGCCGAACCACGTTTGGCTTTCTTCTTCTGGCTCGCGTACGATGGATGTTCACCCCAGTTGCATAGACATGAAACCAGTTTTCGCCGGATTTCTTTTTCTTTTCCTACTCACGACGGTCTTCCCAGCGGCGCAGCAGGCGCCGACAGTCACTCCAACGCAAATCGCTCCCGCGCAGCAGGCGCCGACAGTCACTCCAACGCAAATCGCTCCCGCGCAGCAGGCCCCGGCAGGTACACCAACGCGAGCAGTGCCCGCGCCACAAACGCCTGTCATTCCAATGCAAGTACCTCCTGGGCAAGAGCCGCCGCAGCCCACGGTGGTGAATCCGGCGCAGGCTGGGCCGGAGCAGTCGCCCACGCCTCCCGATTATTCGCAGGAAGCCTACGTCATCGAGCACTATCGCCAGGCGAAGCGTTTCGAAAATGACGGGACCGGGCGCGACCAGCTCGACGCGCAAATCAGAATCGTCAGCGAGAGCGGTGTGCAGGCGCTGGGCCAGTTCAAGGTCGGCTACAGCGCGCTCAGCGACAAGCTGGACATCGTCTATCTGCGCGTGCGCAAGCCCGATGGAACCGTCATTACGGCACAGGAATCCGCCATCCAAGACTTCACCCTGCCCGACGCCCCCGTGTACACCGACTATCACGAGAAGCACATCAGCGTTCCGTCGCTGCGTCCCGGAGACGTGTTGGAGTACGAATTCGTCCGCACCATTACGAATCCCCTGACTCCGGGACAGTTCTGGACCAGTGTCAACTTTTCCGACAAGGGCATCATCCTCGACCAGCAGTTGGAGATCAACGTTCCCAACGGACGGCAGATCAAGCTGAAGAGCAAGCCCGGCTATGAGCCCAAGATTACCGAGGAAGGCGACCGGCGGGTCTATCGCTGGACCTACACTCACCTGAAAGACGAGGAGGAGGGCCGGCCGGGCAAGAAAAAGAAGAAGAACCCGCACAGGTCGGAAGACGAGATTCCTACGGTCCAGTTGACCACTTTTCAAAGTTGGGAGGAGCTGGGAGCGTGGTATGCCTCACTGGAACGCGACCGCCGCCAGCCGAAAGACGCCCTCAAGGCGAAGGCCGACGAGCTGGTACAAGGCAAGACGGACGACATGGCGAAGGTGAAAGCGCTGTACGAATATGTTTCGCGCAACATTCGCTATGTCAGCTTGTCGTTCGGGCTGGGACGATATCAGCCCCACGAGGCCAGCGAAGTGCTAAGCAACGGCTACGGCGATTGCAAGGACAAGAATACGCTGCTGGCTGCGTTGCTCGCGGTCGAAGGGTTTCAGGCGACTTCGGTGCTGATCGGGTCGCAACATGAACTCGACCCCGAGATTCCGTCTCCATCGCAGTTCGACCACGTGATCACCCGCGTTCCCGTCAACGGAAAAGAAATCTGGCTGGACAGCACCAATGGCGTCGCTCCCTTCCGTATGCTGGCCGCTGTCTTGCGCGATAAGCAAGCTTTGGCAATTCCGCTGAACGGCAAAGCCAGCCTGGTGCGCACTCCTGCCGATCTACCGTTTGCCGCGTTCGATCGCTCACAGCTCAAAGGCTCGATCAACGAAACCGGGACGCTGAAGGCGCATCTCTCCTCTCGCATGCGAGGCGACACCGAGCTGGCGTTGCGTTTTACGTTGCGCCAGATTCCGGGAAATCACTGGAAAGACTTCTTCACCGTTGCTTTGCAACGCATGGGAGTGGAGGGAATTGAGATTGACAACCTGAAGGTCAGCGATCCCAGCAATCCTGACGATCCGCTGCAGATCGATCTCGATGCCACCGCGAACAACTACTTCGACTGGTCGGCGCCAGAGTCGAAGATGAGATTGCCGTTCATGGAGATCGCTCTTCCCGGAGAGGGTGACGCCGAGGATGACGACCAGACTCATCCCAAGGCCATCAAGCTGGGCGCGCCCGGGGAGTCAAGCGTAGAATTGCGGGCCACGATCCCGCCGAAGTACACCGTTCACTTGCCGATCGGAGTCGAGGTTAAGCGCGATTACGCTGAGTATGTTTCGAGCTATAAGTTTGAAGGCGGACAACTGACCGCCGTGCGTACCTTGAAGCTGCTCAGCCGGGAACTGCCGGTAGCGCGCCGTGAAGATTATGCCGCCTTCCGCCGGGCTGTCGCTTCCGATGAAGGGCAACAGATCTCGCTGGACAATAAGTCCCCGGGGACGGCTGGAGTGGGCGCCAACGAATCGGCTGCCGATTTGAACGAGTCTGCGATGCAGGCGCTCAAGAATAACAACTACGAGTTGGCGGTAAGTCTGTTCCAGCGAGTGGTGAAGTTGGAACCGAAGCACAAGACGGCATGGGACAATCTCGGGCGCGCGTATTTGGCACTCAACCAGAACGATCAGGCCATCGACGTATTCAAGAAGCAGATCGAGATCGATGCCTACCACCAGTACGCTTACAACGATCTGGGAGTGGCCTACCAGCGGCAATTGAAATACGACGAAGCTATTCAGCAGTTCAAGAAACAAATCGAGATCAACCCACTCGATCCATTGGCCCACGCCAGTTTGGGACAGGTGTATGTGGCGCAGAAGAAATTCGCGGAGGCAATTCCCGAACTGGAGAAAGCTGTAACCATTCAGCCCAACAATCCGGTGCTGCTGATCTCGCTCGGGCAGTCTTACATCGCGACCAATCAGACCGACAAGGGCATGGCGCAATTCGAGAAGGCGATCAGCATAGCGCCCAGCCCGCTTACCTGGAACAACATTGCATATTCTCTGGCGGAACAGAACGTACAACTCGATCGCGCCGACAAATACGCCGACGCGGCGATCAATGCGTTGCAGACGCAACTGCGCGACGTCAAGCTGGACAGCCTTCGTTTTCGGGACCTGGCGGCCGCGCTGTTTCTGTACGACATCTGGGACACCAAGGGCTGGATCGAGTTCAAGCGCGGCGATCTGGACCTGGCGGAACAGTACCTTGCGGCGGCATGGCAGGCCAACGGCAGTGGCACCATCGGCGAACATCTGGGCGAAATTTATGAGAAGCAGGGAAAGCGTGAGCAGGCGATTCGCGCATACCTCTTCTCACTGGGCGGCGATTCGCCCAGCGATAGTGCGCGGGCTCGGCTCAGTGCGCTGGGAGTCAGCAAAGGAGTCGACGACAAGGTTGAGGAAGCTCGTCGCGAACTGCAACGGCAGCGCACGACCCCGCTCAAGGCATCGGGCAAGGGCAGGGCTGAGTTCTTCCTGCTGATTTCCCCCGCGAAGGTGGAACAGGTGAAGTTCATCAAAGGGAACGATGGGTTGAAGAGTTTCGCTGAGATCCTGGAGAAAACCGATGTCGGTATGAAGTTCCCCGCGAGCGCGGAGGTGCGCGTGGTGCGGCGTGGTGTGGTGACTTGCGGGGCGCCGGCGGCTAGTGCCCCGGCCGCAGGACCATCCGGCAAAGAGAAAGGTGGGGCCGCCGCGGCTGCAAGCCAGGAGTCCCAGGGTCCGGCAGAGCCATGCAGTATCGAATTGCAGCCGGCCGAATCGGTGCGGACACTGGACTGACGGACTGAGAGACTGCGCCAGAGGAAATCGAAGGCGATCAATTTCGGGATAAGATGGACCCTGAACGGGAGATTTTCAATGAACGACCTGCGATACCCCATTGGCAAATTCGAGTGGATTCCCCCCGAGAGCGAAGCCCAGATGGCTAAGCGCCGCGCGCATTACATCGAGGTACTGTCCAAGCTGCCGGCGCAGATGCGCGCCGCCGTGCGAGATTTGAGTCCTGAACAACTCGACACGCTCTATCGCCCGGAGGGCTGGAGCGTGCGGCAAGTGGTGCATCATGTGCCCGACAGTCACTTGAACGCCTACATCCGCTTCAAGCTTGCGCTCACCGAATACGAGCCGACCATCAAGCCCTACCGCGAAGACGCGTGGGCCAAGCTGCCCGACAACGCTATAACGCCCATCGAAGTTTCGCTGCAACTGCTTGCGGCCTTGCATTCGCGATGGGTGGATTTGTTAGGGGCGATGGAGCCGGCGGACTTTGCACGAACGCTGAACCATCCCGAGCATGGATTGCTCTCCCTCGACCGGATGCTGGCGATGTATGCGTGGCACTCGGAGCACCATCTGACGCACATTACCGCGCTGCGCGAACGCATGGGATGGAAACAGCGGGCGATGGCGGCGGGATAGCCGCCTTGATCACTCCTTCTTGTCATCCCGACCGAACCCGCTTCAGCGGGTGAGCGGAGGGACCTGCTGTTACTGTGAGCCGCGCTCATGCCTCATGAATTGCCATTACGAGCGCCCGGTTTTGGCGCGAGGAATCTGCTTTTTCCATAACCACGCAGAAGCAGATCCCTCGCTGCGCTCGTGATGACAAGCCCAAACGTGAAACATGCATGGGATGAATGCGTCGTACGTAGCGACGTATGCGCTGTTTTCTTATGCGGAATGCAAATCCCCGCAATTGATGCGGGTTGCGCTCACGTCGGTGGGGAAGTCGCGTCCAATGCTCGACGCGGAAAGCTGCGAGAGTTATGAACTTTCCAAGCGCGTGAAACGTATACCGGTGAAGAAAATTGGAGGAGGGGTGCGCAAGCGCTCCGCACTGAGAAAAAAACTTAGGGGTCAAACAGAATGTTTCGCCCGCGGTTTGGCGGCCCAGGCGAGACTATCTTGAGGGCGGCTTGGAATCCAATCCCTGTTGCTGTTTAACCCCGGTGTCATATTCTATGCAACGCGGCGGGAAACGCAAGTATTTCCTGCTGGCGGGGGCCGCCAGAGCGAACCGTCAAACAAGGAGATTGCAAATGACTCGTATTCTGGCTCCCCTCACCGTGTTGGTCGTCGCAATGACCATGTCCATCACCGCTTTTGCGGGACCAACCAAGACCGGCACCATCACCCTCTACCACGATGCGCAACTGAACGGCACAACCATTCCCGCAGGCGAATACACCGTCAAGTGTGAGACCAATGGGACAAGTGCCCAAGTCAAGTTCATGCAGGGCAAGAAAGAAGTGGCCAGCGCCAGTGGCCAAGCGAAAGACCTCGGCAGCAAAATGGACCACGCACAGGTCGTGCTACAAAACGGTAGGGGCATTCCTTCCATCATCGAAGTGGATCTGGGCGGCAGCAAGACCGGTGTCACCTTCGATTCGAGCATGGCGAACGCCGGCAAATAACCACAGCCGTTGCGCATTTTCGCAAGGGAGCAAACCGTTGCTCCCTTCCTTACCCAGGGGGAGGAATCCGAGGGCGGCGAAATTGAGCTGAGCGCGAGCCATTGAAAAGGTTCGTCATCGGCCCGGCGTATTACTAGCTGGCCGGACCGCCTCCTGGCATTCCCTGGCCAACGTTAACACCTTGTCAATGGCCGGTTCGGAACGCAGCTTTGCCAGCAGCGGATCAGAAACGAGATTGGAGTACGAGCAATAGTTCCGCTCCACGGCACTCTGCAGCAGATCGAGCGCAGCTTGCTTCTTGCCGCAGTATCCGAGAAGGGCTCCTTCGTAATACAGGATCTCAGGATCCGCTTCGGCCGCCTGGTTGGTTTCCAACTCTTGCGCAATCCGATCCAGGTCCGACGCTGGCCGCAATTGCAGGCAAGCCTCCAGCAGATCGCGATGATATCGAGGAGCAGTGGGCATGCGCTTGACGGCTTCCTGCGCTTCCGCGATTTTGCCTTCGCGCAAAAGAATGGATGGCAGGACATAAGCGGCCCATTCCGAGCCAGCGTCCAGGCGAACGAAATCCGCGGCCCGCGCAGTATTCCCCAATTCCATGAAGGCCCAGGCGCATGAGCGGAAGGTGTAATTGCCCGGATCGAGCGCCAGGGCAGCGTCACATTCGTTTGTGGACTGCTCCAGCATCCCCGCGTAACGATAAACATAGCTCAGCGCGAAATGGGCCTGAGCGCTCTCAGGACGACGCTTGACCAACGCCTGCGCCGCCTCATAGGCCTTTCCTAACTCACCTCTCTCGACGCGGTTGGAGACTAGCTCCCCGGCGGCAACGCTGCGATCGGGATCCAGCGCCAAAGCACGCTCGTAGGCTTGGTTGGAGCGCTGGAACATAGCTTCGCCACCCTCCGAGTAGGTCGCGTCGTAGTAGCAACGCAGACCCAATTGCTCCCACGCAGGCGCGTAGGTCGGGTCCAGTTGCACCACATGCTCCAGCACTGCGATAGCGTCCTTGTTCGCTGCGGGATCATGGGGCAGGGCGACGCTATGCAAATAAAGGTCATAAGCTTCCGGGTTCTTGGGACGGGTACCAGTATCGGCAACCCCACCAGCCACACCCAGCGTCGGGAGCAATCCCTGACGTACCTGTGCGGCCATTGCGCCCTGTAAAGCGATAAGATCCTGGGCTGATGCGGTCAGGTTGGTCTGCCACAGGAGGCGGTTGTTGTTGACGTCGATCGCTTCCAATGTAACTAACAGGCCGTCCCCCTGTTTCAAGAAGTGTCCGGTTAGGACGGTCGCAACGTGCAACTGCCGGCCCGCCTGCTGCGGATCCATGTTGTTCGCTGCATACTTTTGCGTGCTCGAAGAAGGACGAACGTCCAGGGTGCGCGTGTAGGTGAGCACATTGGCGATTTCGTCGGCCAGGGCGAAGCGAAGAAACTCGACACTGATATCGCCGTTCACGTTCTGCAACGGCAATACGGCAATGGTGTTCTTCGCGACGCCTCCCGCCCCGGGCCGGTGCTTGAACCACCACGCGCCCACCGGTACTAAGAGGGTCAGCAGCAAGGCGATGACCCCCAACAGGATGTAGGTTTGGGTTCGGTTCGAGGTTTGAAATGTGCTCGTCTGAATGCGGTATGGCAAAGCGGCGTGCAACCGTCCGCTCGTGGTTAACCCGGGCTCCATTTCCCGCTTCAGCGACTGGAGATCGCCCTTCATCGCCAGCGCGGTCGGATAGCGGCTGCCGCGGTCTTTTTCCATTGCTCTGCCGAGGATGCCTTCCAGATCGGCAGGAAGAGCTGGGTTCAGCTTCCGCGGAGAGACTGGCTTGCGGTTCAGGATCGCCTCCAGCGTGGTCACCGCGTTCGTCCCGGCAAAAGGCTTCTGACCGGTCGCCATCTGGTAAAGCACGACGCCGAGGGAGAACAGGTCGCTGCGCGGGTCGAGTTCTTCGCCGCGGGCCTGCTCGGGAGACATGTAAACCGCCGTGCCAAAAATGTCGCCTGCTACCGACAGCGGATCTTCCGACCCTCCCCCCGTCTCCATTCCGCGCGACAACTTGGCCAGCCCGAAGTCGAGAATCTTGGCCTGTCCGCTCTGCGTCAGAAAGATGTTGGCTGGCTTGATGTCGCGATGAATGATCCCCTTGGCATGGCAAGCCGCCAACGCATCTGCCACTTGGATACCGATGTCGAGGACCTCATCCACTTTCATCGGCCCCCCCTTCATCCGGTCTTTCAGGCTCATCCCTTCCAGCTTCTCCATGACGATGAAGGGATGCCCGTCCAAATCTTCGATGTCATGGATGATGCAAATACCAGGATGGTTCAACTGCGACGCGGCGCGAGCTTCCAGTAGGAAGCGGTCCATGGACTTGGGATCGTTGAGCAGGGTGTCGGGAATAAACTTCAAGGCGACGTGGCGGCCCAGGCGCGTATCGACCGCGTCGTACACCACGCCCATGCCGCCACCACCAAGCTTTCTCACGATTTGATAGTGAGAAACTGTCTGGCCGATCATCCCCAGGGCGGCGGTTTCCATTTGGCGGTTATGTTAGGCTGCGCACGAAATCCGGTCAACCCGCGGCATCCATCCTGGCAACGCCCGGCGTCTTCTTTTCCTGAAGTTCCGGCAGAAGCCGAACTCTGGTTGCGCCCGAGCGAGGACAACTCTTCTACAATCCGGTTATGGAAGAGTTGCCGACCATCCGGGAGCCATCGTGTGGTGGCTACGACACCCAAGGAGGATGCCGGCCGATGTGGACGAACGGAATTTCAGTTACGGAGTGATTTCCCAGATAACACCGTAGCCATGCGTGCCTCCCTGAGATGCGGTGCCGTACAGATTGCCATTCGCGTCAATGAACACGCTGCCGTATGGAACTGCTCCCTGGCTACCGCCGGTGAAGTCGTAAAGGTCGGTTTCCGTCCAGCCACCGCCGGAAGGCCTCAGCTTGAAAACCGAACCTGCTCCATGAGCACCATCCTTGGTCGTCGTGCCATAAAGATTGCCTGCCGCGTCCATCGTCAGGCTAGCGTATGGCCCCGGCAGGTAGGCAGACCCGGTAAAGCTGTAAACCACGCCGAATGTCCAACTGCCGCCGGAGGGCATCAGTTCGTAAACCGTGCCGCCGCTCCCTGATCCGCCGCTACTGGTGGCCGCGTAGAGATTGCCCGCGTTGTCAAACACAACGCCGCCAAATGGGCTGCCTCCGTCGGTTGAGTTCTGAAACGCGTACAAGGTGTTCTCCGCCCAACCTGATCCGGAACGCGTCAACTGGAAGACGGTGCCATACCCGTGGGCGCCACCGGAGAACGTCGTGCCGTAGAGGTTGCCGGCTTGATCGAAGACCACGCTGCTGTAAGGGTTTTCGCCATCGCTTGACCCGCTGAAAGTATGAATCGCGCTCTCCGTCCAGCCGCCCCCCGAGGGCGCCAGTTCATACACAACACCCTGAGCGTTGACACCCCCAAAGAAGGTTGTGCCGTAGATATTGCCCGCCTGGTCGAACGTGAGGTCACCATATCCGGGATTCGCTCCGTCACTGAATCCACTGAACTGGTACAGTACGGTTTCCGTCCAGGGACAGAGAACGGTTCTGCAGATTGTCGCCGGCGGCCTCAGGCGGAACACCGTACCACAGCCCACCCCGCAATTGCGGCCTCCGAATTCGGTGGTGCCGTAAATGGTCCCGTCCCGGCCAAACACGACTCTGGCGATGGGAGCGCTTCCGTCTGCACGTCCGGTGAAGCTGTAGAGCGGGCTAAAGATCCACCCCGAGCCGTTGCGGGCCAGCTTGAACACGGTACCGCGATTGAAACTCCCACCCTGATACGCCGTGCCGTAGAGGTTGCCTCCCCGCTCGGTTAAGCCAGCTTCGGGGTACGCCCCGTCCTGTCCGCCGGTGAAGTTATAGATCACTTGGTAGGTCTGGGCCTGCGCCGACTGCACCAAGATAAATGTCAGCGCGAACCCAATTGCCATCGCCAGTGCGGCGGTTGCGGCCAGAGAGTTCTCGCGCATAAAACCCTGAGATTGGCGTTTACAGTTCATGGGGCTTTCCTCCTCGCCACTTCGCTTGATTGTAATAAACTCAAATCCACCGGCGAACTCAGAGGACGTAAACTCCAGCGCGCGTGGAGCGGGCTATGTGGGCTTCCTCTCAAATTCGGTTCGTGTGCTTGCCTTTACGGCCGGTCGCCGCTCCCCGAGCCCTATGCAGCGGATCAGCCGGCTGGTACGCCATCTCGGCGGACAGAATTTTCACCAGCTTCGCGAGTACCTTTGTTCGTGCCCAGTACTTGTCGTTGCCTTCGATGAGGGTCCATGGCGCGGTGGTTGTGCTGGTTTTTACCAGCATCTGTTCCACTGCTTCTTCGTAGACTGCCCATTTTTCGCGATTGCGCCAGTCTTCATCCGTCAGCTTCCACGCCTTGTACCCGATGGCTTTGCGTTCCTCGAAGCGGAGAAGCTGTTCCTCGCGCGAGATGTGGATCCAGAACTTCGCCAGGATGGCTCCAAAGTCGCGCAGTTGCCGTTCGAAGGAATTGATCTCTTTGTAAGTGCGCTTCCATTCCGCTTCGCCGGCCAATCCTTCTACTCGCTCCACCAGCACGCGGCCATACCAGGACCGATCGAAGATGGCGATCTGTCCGCGCTCTGGCAGACGTCTCCAGAAGCGGTACAGATAATGCCGGGTCCGGTCCTCGCCGTGCGGTGAGCTGATCGGATAAACCACATAGCCGCGCGGATCGAGCTTTTCGGTGATGCGCTTAATCGCGCCGCCCTTGCCCGCGGCATCCCAACCTTCGAACACGATGATGACCGGGCGCCTTTGCAGGTAAACCTGATAGCCCAGCTCACGCAGTTGAATCTGGCGGCGCGTCACTTCGCGCACATAAGACCGACGATCCAGGTTGCGGGTTAGATCCACCGTCTCCAGCATCAGAGGCCGCCTCCGCTCAAGGATTCCATGGCGGCGCGCAATTCGGCATCTTTGGAGACTTCGGTGGAAACATGGGTGCGCGGCGGCGCCTTCGGGCCCAGGTTCTTTTCGACCGCGCCGATGATGGTCTCAAACACCTTCTTCCGGGTATCGGACTTTGAGGTGGCCTCGACGATGGTCCACGGCGCGTACTCCGACTCGGTCAGCTCCAGCATTTCCTCGGTGGCCGCAAGATACTCGCGGTATTTCTTCTGCCGTGCCCAGTCGGCCTTGGTCACGCGCCAAGCTTCCAGCGGGTCGGCTTGGATCATCTCGAAGCGCCGGCTCTGCTCTTTCTTGCTGATGTGCAGAAAGAACTTCAAGATCACGGTGCCATCGTCAGCCAGCATGCGCTCAAACTCGATGATGTCGCGGAAGGCCTGCTTCCAGGACTTCTCCGGAATCGTTCCTTCTACACGTTCCTCGAGTACGCGCCCGTACCAACTGTGATCAAAGATGACCATCTCGCCGCGATTCGGCACCTTCAGCCAGAACCGCCACAACCAGGGGTGTTGCTGCTCGTAAGTTCGAGGAGCGGTAATCGGGTACAGTTTGAAGCCGCGCGGATCCAGTCGCTGGGTCAGCGCCGCTATCGTCGTTCCTTTGCCCGACGCGTCCCAGCCCTCGAAAACAATGAGCGTGGGCACACCGTTGTCCCAGCACGCCTTCTCCAGGTCGTACAAACGCAACTGCAGGCCGGGGACCACTCGCTTATACTCTTCCCGGGAGAGCTTCGTTTTTAAGTTGATGTTTTCGAGCATGGGCGAAGGTCTATTCTACTCATGGCTGCAAGGCGCTCACCCCTGTGCAGTGGAGGCAGCACACGCAACAAGGAACTGTGAGAACGAACCTTGGTATTCGCCAGTGGACTGTGCTGACGGAAAATCCAGCGCCGTAGGTGCGGAATAGTCTAGCCCAGCACGCAGCCGAAGGCGGAGTGCTGGGTAAAGTTGGGAAAAGATCCGAGTCCCTTCAGGGACGGCACCGTTCTCACACACCCGGATTTAGGCCCTCCCGCCATGGGTCAGCGGTGCTCACTCAAAATCTTTAAGCCAAAACTCCAGCGGACCCCGTTGCTCGTCCTTCACGCGTTGGGCCTCCATCTTGCGCAGCTGGGACCTGCGTATCTTTCCCGAGATCGTCTTGGGCAGTTCATGGAATTCGAGCTTCCGCACCCGCTCATACGCAGCCAGCTTCTGCTTCGCGAACAGCAAGATCTCGCGGGCAATCTCTTCGGAGGGACGCGCGTCGGCTACGATGGCAATGAAGGCTTTTGGGACGTTGGTACGCAAGGGATCTGGACTGGGAACGATAGCCACTTCGGCGACCAGGGGATGCTCCATCAGAACGCTCTCCAACTGAAACGGACTGATTCGATAGTCGGAACTCTTGAACACGTCGTCCGCTCAGCCCACGAAGAAGAGATAGCCGTCCTCGTCGAGTGCGGCCTGATCTCCCGTGTGGTATAGACCGTTTTGCATGACGACCCGCGTGAGCTCGGGATCGTCCATATAGCCGGTCATCAGGCCCGTAGGCCGGGGATCAAGTTTCACCGCAACCTCGCCTTCCGGACGCTCCTTGTCCTGCGGATCGACCAGGCTGATCTGAAACCCGGGAAGCGGGCGGCCCATGCTGCCAGGTTTCACCTGTTGCCCCGGCGAATTGCCGATTAGTGCGGTTGTCTCGGTCTGGCCGTAGCCATCGCGGATCACCAGACCCCAAGCCTTCTCGACTCGCTCGATCACCTCGGGATTAAGCGGCTCACCTGCGCTCGCCAATTCGCGCAACGCACGCGGCTTTGGCCCCAGGTCCTCGAGAATGATCATGCGCCAGACGGTGGGAGGAGCGCATAGCGTAGTGACCCCGACTTCTTCGAGCGCGCGCAGCGCATTAGCGGCACGAAATCGAGGGGCATCGTAAACGAAGGTCGTTGCCCCGGCATTCCAAGGAGCGAAGAAGCAGCTCCAGGCATGCTTGGCCCACCCGGGCGAGCTGATGTTCTGGTGAATGTCGCTTTCCTGAATGCCAATCCAGTACATGGTCGAGAGGTGGCCCACCGGATAACTCTGGTGAGTATGGAGCACCAGTTTGGCTTTGGTTGTAGTCCCAGATGTGAAATACAGGAGGAATGGATCGTCTGCCTGGGTGGGAATGATCCGGTAGTCTCGAGTCTCTTCCAGGGCGGCATTGTAAGGCATCCATCCAGGGGTCTGCCCGCCCACGAGAATCCGCTTGACCTCGGCATCGGAGGGAATGCGATCCATGGCACTTTCATCCGTCACCACAATGCGTGCACCGCTGCGCGCGAGTCGATCGCGAATTTCACTTTCCGTGGCCAGGGTCGTTGTCGGGACTATGACCGCGCCGATTTTGATGGCCGCCAGCATCAGCTCCCAAATGGCGGCGACGTTCGGAAGACAGAGGACGATACGATCGCCAGGCTCGACCCCTTGGCGCTGCAGAAAGTGCCCCACGCGATCCGGAACGCTCGGCCAATTCCTGGTAGCTGAACTTGACTTCGTCCTTGCCCTCGCGCCAAAGCCACAAGGCTGTCTTGGCATTGCCCTGCGCATAGACATCGAACCAGTCGCGTGCCCAATTGAAGTCCGTCAGATCGGGCCAGCGAAACTCCCGGTAGGCCTTTTCATAGTCGGTCCTGTGGTTGAGCAGAAACTGGCGAGCGGCAATGAATTTCTCAGTGGCTGACATCTGTTTTCCAACTGGGAGCAGGAGATTACTAGCCGTAGTTTCCGCTTTATCTCCCAATAGTCCCGCACTATATACCCCGCGAGGGAGTCGAGCGCAGTATTTTTTCTGTGGGGCGCAAGAGAGAGTCCCGTCTGCCCTCGCCCAGCGCTTCATTCAGCGCTGGGTAAAGTGGGAAATAACACTGAGTCCTGTAGGACGGCAGAGGTTGCGACACAGTCTCTTATAGCGCCCACCACCTGCTTGCGTTCCTATTGAGCTGGCTCGAGGTACGCGTTTGCTTCGCGCGTCAAAGCAGTATGGTGGCGCCAGGCCACGACGCTCATGCGCGCCAGGTCATATGCGCCGTAGATAATATTGGCGCGCCAGATGTCACTGCGGAAGGTCAATATCTGCCGGCGAAAATAGCGAAACACCCGGTTGCCGGACCGGAATCGCGTCGTCGCACTTCCCGTCGCGAGTCCCGGCACCATGGGCTGGCATTCCTTTAGTTCCACGACCGCCAAGGCTCCGTCGGTGCTGACCAGATCTCCCGTCGAATTTTGGCTGATATTCGCCATCTTGGGCCGCGCCACCAAATAGACCGCTTTCACGCAGCCTGCCACGTTGAGATCGCGGATTACCTTGCTGCGTTCCTCGTCAATGTCGGACGTAATGTGGTGCACGAATTGGCGACGCCCCAGCGAAAGGGTTGCTCCCGTGTCATGCGTCGACGAACTCACCCACACGGTTTCGGAATCTTCTGAGCCTGCCCATTGCCACATGCGCAGATGGTCGCGGCGGGCATAGCTATTCAGGCTCTTCTGCCAGTTCATGTCGGCGGGCTTGCCGTCCAGGAGAAAAGGCCGCATGGGCGCTTGTGCGTAGCCGCTATCATTCAGAAACGCATAAAAGTCACGGAAAAATGATTTCTTGCTGAAGGCATCGCTGGTGTTCCACCCAGCTTGCTCGAAGGCAGACTCGACCTCCTGGCGCGAGCCCACGAAGACCAGATTCACCACATCCGCATCCACCATCTTTACCGTGGTGGAGTGCCGTGGAAGCGACTGCACCAAACCCTCGAGCTCAGGATTTTCCGCTTGATCAATCGCAGTCTGCATCGGTAGTTCAGACGCTGTTGCCAATGCCGGAATTGGTTCCGTCAGCTTGATGCGCAGGTCGGTACCCGCCGGGAAATAGATCTCTGGTTCGGGAAAGATGGGAAAGGCGGCTTTGAACACGATCAGTCCCGCGTCCGAATAAGGGTTCCAGGTAGGCAGGTGCCGGAGGCGGCTGTTGATTCGTCCTTGAGGTGAGTCGCTGCTGCGGACTCCCTGGATGGCGCCCTTGGAGACCTGCTCGCGGGCATTCTCCACTTCCACCACCGCGGCCGACATGACTACCGGCGAGCCTTCGGCCGGAATGGCGCGATCGAATTGGAGTTGCAAGGCAGCAGTCTCGTGACGAATGCCCCAACCCACTTTGCGAACGGAAACCACCGTTCCATCGATTTTTGTGCCAACCGGCAATACCAATCGGTTATCACACGTCACGGCTGCGATGAGCACGGCGTGTACGGTATCGCCCACTTTCGAGGTGTAGGAGGAAACTGGCGAGCTCAGGCGAATCCAAAACGTCTGCCCGGCTGGAAGGCTTTCACAGGCAAATGCCAGCGTGGAGCAGAAGATCAGCACTAGGGGAGCCAGTCGACGGCATGCACCGGGCAGAACTCTCATCAAAGACCAATGTTCCTTGATCGTGGGATCCTCTCATCATAAATGATGACGGGGCGCGGCGCAGGATGGATGACAAACCTATGAATGTGGAATGACGGCTTTGCTTCCACCTCTCACGCTTGCCGGGAAGCTGCACAGGGATTTCGATCATTGAATCCCGTGATAGGCGACAACAGCAGATCGTCAAGCCAGAGCATCAAGTTCCGCTCGCGTCATATTCCGTTGCTCTTTAGGACGATTCCAAAGTCACTGTACCCTGTGAGCAAGGGTAGAGCGGGCTATCCATGTTCACCTCGCGGCGTGACAAACTCGGCGGGAGGCCAGGGCCCGCTCAAGCGAAGCCGAACCCCCTCGGACGGTCCGGCGCTTCGCAGCGACGCAATGAAGCGGTCCCGGCTCTCCCGTGGTACTAGCGCGAACCAGCGAGGGCTTTTGCGCTCCTGTCTCGCCCGCCACTCGCGCACGGAACCGGCCGTGACGCTTTTCAGCTTGCTGTCGATTGCCGCGATGCGTTCCGTCTCCTGCGCGCGTCGCTTGAGATATTCACGGCCGCTGACCGGAGTCGCCAAGTCAGCCTGCTCATTCGCAGCCCAACTTCCCACCACCTCGTACTGCACGGCATCGCCGATCCGCTCCAGGGCGGCGCGATACAGTTCCTGCTCGGCTGCTAGATGCTGCTCCATACCTTCTTCGCTCTCCAGGAGCGTGGGAAAGCGAAACGGAATCGGAGTGGCAGCCGCCAGGATCTCCCGCAGCACCTGCTGAAATTGCAGCGCCGCTTTTTTCAGCGACTCGGCCGTGCCCAGGCATTCTTCCGGGTTCGCAACCTCGCTCCAGTAAACCTGCACGCCCAACATCGCACGCGACTGGACCGCGCCTTCGCACACTCCCGAGACGACGTTCACGGTCTGGTTCGGCTGGGTGACGCAATAAAGCAAGCAGGGCATCAGCGGCTCACGAGGCCCGAGGCGAAATATCGCCGTCGCTATCCGTCACCAGCATAGACGCCAAAGATGCCGCAACCGGCTCAGTGGACATGGTTCCCCCCGACGAATTTGCTATTTTTCTTCAAGCTGCCGCTTTGGCACAGATTACAAGACAACCAGCCCGCAGGGCGAAATAATATTAGCTAGCGCGTAAGCGCTGGGTAACGTGGAAAAGCGAAGGCGAGCCCCACGGGGGCGGCACTCTTCAGCTCGCAAGGGTTTTCAGCAGTCTCTTCCTCCCCGTTCTCGTACCAGCCGCCACAACTTCCGCGTGAAGTTATCCAGCGCCTTCCCTCCCGCAATCGCAGTCTCAAATTCTGGCGCCGCATAAATCGCACCGTTGAGCGTCACGTGCCCACCCATAGGAATGAAAATCAACACGGAGACACGAAGATCACGGAGAAAACTAGATAGAAACCAAAACTCCGTATCCTCCGTATCTCCGTAGCAAATAATTTTCGACGGAAGCGAGCACGAGCGGAGTACGAGCCTCTTGCACGTGCGAAGTCGAAGAGCCTGCCCCGAGCGAAGCCGAGGGAATCCCTATAGAGCAATGATCGCGCGCCGAGGACATCGTGCCGGCTTAACTCACCAGGTACTCCATCGCTTCCTCCCTGGTTGTAAACGTCGGGATCTGGCGAACGGAGAAGCTGCGGATCGAGTCGTAGAACGCTGTGGGAAGGTTCTCGGTCAGGACCCAAGCCGACCGCTTCAAGTGAGGACGATCGAAGACTGCCGCAATCTTCACATGCTCGACCGCCTCGCGACTGAATTGCGCGCCGGTGAAATCGCCCAGCAACAGCACGGATTCGAGCGGCTCGCGAGTAACGAACTCGGGCAGCAGGTCGGCAATTGTGGCGACCTCATCCGCCGTGCAGTTGCTGCAATCCACCAGTAGGATGCGCTGGTCCCGATGCGTAATGAACCGAATGCGATCCAAGGCCACTCCTGTCCAGTGGTTCGACGATGACGTAGTTTAGCAAAACCAGCTCTGGGCCTTCAGCAGGCTATCGAATCGCGGCTAATCTTCAATCCGTTGAGATTGCCCAACACGGTCACCGCGATCCGCTCCGGCTGGAACAGTTCGTTGGCGGATTCCAATAAGCTTTCGACGGTCACCGCTTGGATGCGCTCAATGATTTCGTCCATGCTGAAAAAGCGGTCGTAATACATTTCCTGCCGCGCCAGGTTCGACATGCGCGCCGTGCTCGATTCCAGGCTCAGCATCAGGCTTCCCTTCAGTTGGTCCTTGGCGCGCTTAAGCTCTTCTTCCGAGATGGGGTTCAGTTTGAGTTGGCGAAACTCGTTCACGATGGATTGCACGACCTTGGGGGCGGATTCCCGCGAGGTGCCGGCGTAAACCGACAGCAGCCCGGTATCGCGGAAGGGATTCAGTTCGGAGAAGATGGAATACACCAGCCCCTGCTTCTCGCGAACATTCTGGAAGAGCCGCGAACTCATGCCTCCGCCCAGCAGCGTATTCAGGATGTACGACACATAGCGCCGCTCGTGGCTAATGCGGTAGGAGGGGACGCCCACGCAAATCTGCACCTGCTCCAGGGATTTCTTGTTGCGCAAGATGATGCGGGAATGGAGCTTGGGCGGGCTGTCGTGCCAGCCATTGGAGCCCGCCGGCAACTGCCCGAAGCCCTGGCGCAGCAGTTCGACAAACTCCTCGTGGTTGACGTTTCCTGCCGCCGAGATGATGAGATTTCCGGGGGCAAACTTCGCGGGATAAAAGCCCTGGATGGCATTTTGATCGAAGCGCCGCACCGTCTCCTTGGTTCCCAGGATCGGCTTTCCCAGGGGGTGGTCCTTGAAGAAATTCTGGGTGAAGATCTCATGCACCAGGTAGTCGGGATTGTCCTCATCCATCTTGATCTCTTCCAGGATGACGCCGCGCTCGCGCGTGATCTCGTTGGCATCGAAGACCGGATGCAAGACCATGTCGCTCAACACATCCACCGCGATGGGCAGATGCTCATCCAGAACTTTAATGTTGAAGCAGATCGTCTCTTTGCCGGTAAAGGCGTCCATGTTGCCGCCAATAGAATCCACCTGGCGCGCGATGTCTTCGGCGGTGCGGTTGGTCGTCCCCTTGAACACCATGTGTTCGACAAAATGCGAGATGCCATTCACGGCCGGATCTTCATGACGCGAGCCGGACTTTACCCAGATCCCCATCGAGACCGAACGGATGTGGTTCATGTGTTCGGTCAGGATGATGAGCCCGTTGGGCAACACCTCGCGTTGTATATTGCGGATTTCTTCAACCATTATCTATTGCCGCTCCGTACGACATCCAAGCCGACGCACCAGCTTGGCAACTGTCCCGTGGCCGAATCCCGTGCTCCTGCCCCTATGGCTCCGAGGCCCGCGCGATAGAATGATCACTCTTAGAATGAATCGACAATGACGAAAATGCCCGCAGCGTCGTCGGGCCCCCGGGAATCTAACAGTTAGCATATTGGATGCATGAGCAACCCGCAACATACCGAACTATTAGGCCTTACGATTCAGCAACTTACGGAGATTGCTGAAAATTTCGGCCAACCCGGCTACCGCGTCCGCCAACTTTTAGACGGTTTGTACCGGCAAAGGTGGTCGCGGCTGGAGCAGTTCACCATGCTGCCACTTGCCTTTCGGCAGCGACTGAGTGAGTCGGGCTACGCGATTGGTTTACCTGGAATCGAGAAGAAGTTTGTCTCCACTGACGGCACAGTCCGTTACCTGCTAGCGTTCTCCGACGGCCAAAGTGTCGAGACGGTGTGGATGCCCGAAGGCGATGGCGGAGAAGCCGGCGATGGCTCCGAGGATGGAGACGCCGAGCTACAGGAGCTGAGCGCTGCGGCATCGCACAGCAGGTCCCTCGACTCCGCTCGGGATGACAAGGCACAGCCGGGTGCCCCATCCTTTCGCCCTTCGGGTGCCCCATCCTTTCGCCCTTCTTTGGCGAAAGGGTGGGATCAAGATGTAGATGCCTCGAACAAACCTCCTGGCCGGAAAGGCTGGCAGCGCGCCACCATCTGCGTCTCCAGCCAGGTGGGCTGCGCCGTGGAGTGCGCCTTCTGCATGACCGCTCTGCTGGGATTGAAGCGCAATCTAAGCGCAGGAGAAATCGTGGGCCAGATTCTCGCCGTCCTCAACGACCAGCAGGTCGAGATGGAACGCGACCGCGTCAACCTCGTCTTCATGGGACAGGGTGAGCCCTTCCTGAACTACGACAACTTCATGCAAGCCGTGCGCTTGCTAGTGGAAGGGGTTGGCATTCCCGAGTCGCGCATGACGGTTTCGACTTCGGGCATCGTGCCGCGCATCGCCGATTTCGGAGCCGAGCCCGTGCGACCTAAGCTGGCGGTGTCGCTGAATGCTCCCAACGAAGCGCTGCGCACGCAAGTCATGCCGATCACGAGGAAGTGGACCATCGAGAAGCTGATCGCTGCGCTGCGCGAGTTCCCTCTGCGCAATCGCGAGCGGCTGACCTTCGAGTACGTCCTGCTCGGCGGCGTCAACGATGGCGTTCAACACGCCCGCGAGATGGTTGACCTGATTCGCGGACTGCGCGCCAAGGTAAACCTGATTGCGCTGAATTCCGGCCCGGAGATTCCCTTCTCCACGCCTTCCGACGATCGCGTGCTGGCGTTTCAAAGCGTGCTCACGCGAGCGGGAATTCCGGCGTTTGTCCGGCGTCCCCGCGGCCGCGACATCTACGCCGCCTGCGGGCAACTCAAGCACACCACGGAGTTGGTGCAGGTGGAAACGTAGTCACTCTACCAGGGGGAGATCCGATTTATTGAGTACTGCATAAGTTATGTCCGGTTTTCGCTGTCCCTGAGTTGTCATCACGAACGGCCTTCAGGCCGTGAGGGATCTGCTGTTTTTCCCATCCGTCGTTCCAGGCGCAAACAACAGCAGATTCCTCGCTTCGCTCGTAATGACAATTTCAGCAGCGTCAATTCCAAACAACCCACATGAGACATTACTTGTGCAGCGATCCATAGCTTCGCGCGGTGGGCCCGCCGCCTAAGGCGAATTCCACGTCACTAAGACCAGGGGGCCGACATTTCATCGGGACGGTGACCCTTCTCCTGCAGCTTCGCCTTGGCGCGGAAGATGCCTCCTGCCGAAGCTTCAGGCGAGATGCGCTGTACGTCCTGGAACCCGACATGTTGCAGCATTGCGGCGCACCCGGCAATGTTTGGGAACCAGAAGCAGGTCGGATCGTGACTGGGGTTGTCCGCAGGCCCGCTCTTGATGCCGAAGGGATGAAACTCCGCCATCGGGGTGTCGCCCTGATCGCCGCAGGTGGAGGTTTGCATCAGCAACGTCCCTGTACAAACCGAATGAATCTTCTCCAACGCGAGCACAGGGTGGCGCAAGTGATAGAGAACGCCGAAGAACATCACCAGATCGAAAGTGCCAAAAGTTTTCGGATTGAGGTCGTAGACATTGGCCAAGTGCGATTGCGCGCGCGATCCAAATGCAGCCCGGCAGATTTCGAACTTGCGCGCCATCGGCGGATAGTTTTCGATGCCGACCACTTCGGCCGCGCCCCGGCGCTCCGCCTCGAAGCTGAAAAAGCCCTCGGCGTGCCCGATATCGAGGACCCGCATTCCCGTCATATCCGCAGGCAAACCGTAATGCGGCAATTTGTCCAGTTTGGGATCGCTCCATCCCGGCGTGACTAATCCGCCTGGCAACTCCATCTTGAGAAACCAGTAAGGCTCCGCCTGAATTCTGGCTGACAGCCACTCGTGTACCGTCACATTTTTCGAATCGACCCTCGAGTCCAATGGCGATCTTCCCCTGGTATCATCCAGGCTCGCCGGGTTGCTCTTCTGCTTACGCTTGAAAAACATAGATATCCAAGAATCCTTCCCAAAATCGGCCATCCAGTAGCCATGATGTTTGGCAGTACCGGATTGTATAAATGCATTCTTCCGGTTAGACTAACCTGCTCGATCCTGAAGCTAAAATCTTACCACTCCAGCAAACTCTCCCGCCGTTTCATGCTCCTGAACATGTGGAACGCAAGCATCGCGCTGGCGGCGACGAGGCCAATCCCGACTGCGACTTTCTTCAAGCAGACCGCGTTGCTTGCCGCACGACAGCGCGCACCCGCGATGTGCTCCGGACGGAACCCATTCCCCACTACTCGTCCGAGCAGGTCATTCACTCCGGGAATGTTCACCGCGACCTTCAGTTGCCACGGCGCCTTCGCCGGACCCCGCCGCTCCCTCCGAACCTGCCGTTGTGTAGCAATCCCAATGGTTCTTGGACTCATTCATACTAATGGAAATCCGTTTTGGGACCTTTCCCGGCTCGAAAATTCCCTGCAACGAGCGCGGCTGTCGGTACATCTAAACCTTGACAATGACTCACTCAAGTTCTATAGTCGGTTTGTTATAAGACTTGAGATGCCGTCAATCGCATTTATTATCAGTAACTTGCAAGCTAATTAAGCCAGGAGGGTGGCTGCAATGGGAAAGATTATCGGAATTGACTTGGGAACCACTAACTCGGTGGTTGCCGTGATGGAAGGCGGCGAGCCCAAAGTCATCCCCAACGAAGAAGGCGGGCGAACCACGCCATCGGTCGTGGGATTCACCAAGAACGGGGAACGCCTGGTCGGACAGGTTGCCAAGCGCCAGGCCATCACCAACCCGGAGAACACCATTTACTCCATCAAGCGCTTCATGGGCCGTCGTTACGACGAGGTCAATGAAGAGATGAAGATGGTGCCCTACAAGGTGGTGCAGTCGGGCGATCACGTGGCCATCATGGCGCAGGGGAAAGAATACACCCCGCCGCAAGTCTCGGCCATGATTCTCCAGAAGCTGAAGAAGGCCGCGGAAGACTACCTCGGCGAGACTATCACCGACGCCGTTATTACGGTTCCGGCCTATTTCAACGACGCGCAGCGCCAGGCGACCAAAGATGCAGGCAAGATTGCCGGCCTCGAAGTCAAGCGCATCATCAACGAGCCGACGGCGGCCGCGCTGGCCTACGGGCTCGACAAGAAGAAGGATGAAACCATCGCGGTGTATGACTTCGGCGGCGGCACCTTCGACATTTCGATTCTGGAAGTCGGCGAAGGCATCATCGAGGTGAAGTCCACCAACGGCGACACGCACCTGGGCGGCGACAACATCGACCAGCGCATTGTCGATTGGTTGATTGACGAGTTCAAGAAGGACGAAGGCCTGAACCTGCGCGACAAGGGCAACGAGATGGCGCTGCAGCGTCTGCGGGACGCGGCGGAGCGCGCCAAGATCGAGCTCTCAACCACCATGCAGACCGAAATCAATCTGCCGTTCATCACGGCGGATGCCAGCGGTCCCAAGCATCTGGTCAAAACCCTGACTCGCAGCAAGCTGGAAGAGATGGTGAAGGACATCATCGATCGTTCCATTGGCCCGTGTAAGGCTGCGCTGAAAGACGCCGGCATCACGCCTGACAAGATCAACGAAGTCGTGCTGGTCGGCGGCCAGACGCGCATGCCGCGCATTCAGGCGCTGGTGAAGGAGATCTTCGGCAAGGAGCCGCACAAGGGCGTGAACCCCGACGAAGTGGTGGCGGTTGGAGCTGCCATCCAGGGCGGCGTTCTCGGCGGCGAGGTCAAAGACCTGCTGCTGCTCGACGTGACTCCTCTGACGCTGTCCATCGAGACCATGGGCGGCGTGGCGACGCAGATGATCCCGCGCAACACCACCATCCCGACCAAGAAGTCGGAGATGTTCTCGACCGCGGCCGACAACCAGACGTCGGTGGAGGTACACGTGATGCAGGGCGAGCGTCCCATGGCGCGCGACAACCGCACTCTGGGCAAGTTCCACCTGACCGGACTGCCTCCCGCCCCGCGCGGCGTGCCGCAGATCGAGGTGACGTTCGACATTGACGCCAACGGCATCCTGAACGTGAATGCCAAGGACATGGCCACGGGCAAGGACCAGAAGATCACGATCACGTCGTCTTCGGGTCTGAGCAAGGAAGAGGTCGAGCGCATGGCCAAGGACGCCGACGCCCACGCTGCCGAAGACAAAGGCAAACGCGAGGAAGTGGAAGCGCGCAACCAGCTCGACGGCATGGTGTACAGCATAGAGAAGATGCTGCGCGAGCACGGAGACAAGATCTCCGGGCAAGAGCGCAGCGACGTCGAGAACGCGCTGGCCGATGCCAAGAAGGCGCTGGAGGGCACCGACTCGGCTGCGATGAACAAGGCGCGAGAGAACCTGACTTCCGCTTCGCACAAGCTGGCGGAAGCCATGTACAAAGCGAGCTCGGCGCAAACGCCTCCAGCGGGCGGTCCGGCTCCGGGTGGAAACGGGGAGGCCACGGGCGGCGAGCAGAAGAAGAAAGACGAGGGCGTGATCGACGCCGAGTACGTGGACGTGGACGAGAAGAAGTAAGCTCCGAGCCTTTAGCTATTAGCTCTTAGCAAGATGGAGGGGGCGCACGGATGCGCCCCTTGTCCACAAGAGGGTTAGACGGAAGGCCGGAGCGAAACAAGCTTTTTGCTAAAAGCTAACGGCTAAGAGCTAAAAGCCCCCGGACGAAAGGCTGAAAGGTAATTAAATTGAGGTTCGAAGTGAACGGTCAATCCTACATGTTAAGTTTTAACAACGACGACGGACGGTGGTATCTGATCACCGCCGGCATCGACGGCCGGATGAAAGCGATTCCGGTGATCAGCGATGAATTTGGTTTCGTCGCGCACGCCGTCATCCCGATGGGCGACGGCGGACAGGCAAGCATTAACTAGGCGTTCGGACAAGAATTGAGGCGCTGATGGTGAACGAGCGAACAGGAAATGAACAAGTGAGCTTAGTGCCCAGAGTGCAAGGGAATGTGGGAGCCAAGAATTCGGATCGGCCCTCCCAGCGCCCGAGTTGGGTAGTAGCTAAGAAGTCGGCCGGTGGAGCCGGGCATCATGGCCCGAAGAAAGTCGCCAATCCCGGACGCCCGACAGGTCCGCGCAAAACTCGTGGAGGTTGAATAACCGGGAACCCAGTCCCGCTCTGCGGGACGAAACAAGATAGCCCACCGCTTCAGCGGTGGGTAGGCGAGAGTGAATAATCAGAGTGCCCCGGGCACGGCACAATTCGACCGCAAGAAGGTTTGTGCCGTCCCTACGGGACTCGAACTCGATTATGACCACTACCCAGCGCTGAAGCGCTGGGCTAAACTGAGCCGCGCCCACGGCGCTGAGGCGGTGACAGACAAGGATCAGAGCATTAGCCAAGAGCGAACCGCGAAGAGCGAAAAGTCAGAAGTATCGAGACCACTAAGAGCTAAGAGCCAGAACCAGCCATGCCAACTACCGCCACCAAAGACAAAGACTATTACGGCATCCTCGGGGTGAAGAAGACTGCCTCGGCGGAGGAGATCCGCAAGGCGTTTCGCAAGTTGGCGCGCAAGTACCACCCCGACGTGAATCCGGGCGACAAGTCTGCCGAGGAGAAGTTCAAGACGCTCTCCGAGGCCAACGACGTCCTCAGCGATCCCAAGAAGCGCAAGATCTACGACCAGGTTGGGTTTTACTCCGACAACATCGACGCGGCCACGGCGGAAGCCTACGCGCGCGGCGGTGGCCAGGCCGCAAGTGGCTTTGGTGGTGGCGCGGGCGGCGGTGGGGCGCGTACCTATACCCAAGAAGTTCCCTTCGACTTCAGCGGCTTCGACTTCAATGACTTCGCCGACGGTGCGGGGGCAGCCGGTCGCAAGAGCGGCGGTGGCGGATTCCGCGACATCTTCTCTGGCATGTTTGGCGGTGGCCGTGAGGAACCGGTGGCGCGGCCTGAGCCGGGCGAGGACCTGGAATACCAGGTGAACGTCGGCTTCTGGCAGGCGATCAAGGGCACAGAAATGCAGCTCACGATTCCACGGCGCGAGCTCTGCACCAACTGCCACGGCCAGGGCTTTCTGGAGAGCCCAGGCCCGTGTCCCGAATGCCACGGCAAGGGACAGATCACGCAAAAGAGCGGCAGTATGAAGTTCAACGTGGTGTGCCCGCGGTGCGGCGGCAGCGGCAAGAACCGCACCGTGTGCCATGTGTGCCACGGTGAAGGGCGCATCGAGCGCAGTGACTCGCTAAAAGTCCGCATCAAAGCTGGAACGCGCGACGGGCAGCGCATCCGCCTTCCGGGCCGCGGCAACGCAGGGAGCATGGGCGCACCCGCGGGCGATCTCTACATCATTGTGCGCGTGGGTGAGCATCCGGTGTTCAAGCGCGAGGGCGACGACATTTATCTCACCGTGCCGGCGACCGTCACCGAAGCCGCGTTGGGCACCAAGATCGAGGTACCCACTATCGATGGCCGGGCGCTGCTGAAGATTCCTCCAGGAACGCAATCCGGACAGAAGCTGCGTCTGCGGGAAAAAGGTGTCCCCTCGGCGGTCAAGGAAGGCACACGCGGCGACGAGATTGTCGAGATCAAGCTGGTGCCTCCGAAAATCAGCGACGAGCGGTCGAAGGAAATCCTGCGTGAGCTGGCGAAGTTGAATCCGGAAGACCCGCGGGAAGAGCTGTGGAAGAAAGTCTAGCAATTAGCAGTTAGCAATTAGCAGTTAGCAATTAGCGGTTAGCTTTTAGTACTGGTCTGATGTACCGATATTTTCGACCGGCGGGACACGACCCTTTGGATATGCGAGAAAGCTTGTGCGCTTAAGATCGAGTCCCGCGCAGCGGGACGGAACATGATAGCCCAGCGCGGCACCGGGGTCCCCAATGCGCGCCGGTTTTGCGCGGATTGGGGTGGTTGAGCGCTGGGTGGACGACGATAAAGAATCCGAGTGCCCCGGGCACGGCAGAGTTCGATCATGCAAGTTGATGCTAGTCCGAGAGGCTCGACGGGCTGCCAGCGAACAAAGACTTAGCTGAAAGCTGACGGCTGAAAGCTGACAGCTAACGAGAGGACTATGGCCAAGCGTAAGAAGCAAGGCGCGTACATGATCAGCGCGGTGGCGGAGATGTATGACATCCACCCGCAGACGTTGCGCCTGTACGAACGCGAAGGCCTGCTGAAGCCGTCGCGCACCGAAGGCAACACCCGCCTCTACACCGACGAAGATATCGAGCGACTGGAACTGATCCTGTCGCTGGCACGGGACCTGGGAGTGAACATCTCGGGTATCGCGATTATTCTGCAAATGCGCGAGCGCATGGACGAAATGCAGCGCCAGATGGCGGGCTTCGTCAGCTACGTGCGCAACGAGGTGATGGCGCGCGCTCAACAAGCCGATCCCAGCCGCGGAGCCCTCGTACCGGTGCGGCGTCCGCTGGTGGCGAAGTCCAAGAAGGAGAGTTGAAGCGCATGAATTAAGGCTCCTTGCAAATCTCAATGACATTTCCCTCGGAATCGCGGATTTCAAAGAACTGCGTGTCTCCGCCATCTTGGATCAAACCTGGGGCTGCACCAATGCCGAGCAGATATTCATGGGCTTTCTGGAGCTTGCTGCAAAAAATGATGGGGTGCTCGTCTGAACGCTGCAATCCCGCCTGCAGTACCTCCGCCCGGTCACTCAACCAAATACTAGGTTCAGCATCGCCCGGTAATTTAAGAGCGACATCGGATGGAAGTGGATCGTCCTCCCGCGCGTTGGCCTCACCACAGTCGAAGGTCTTGATCCACCACTGCTTGGCCTCCTCGACGTTCGAATAGCAAAGGACGACTGAGTCAGTCCAGAATCGGGCCAATGGAAGCCACCTCCGTCATCTTGGGGGGCTTGGTAGCCCTGAAAGTTAAAACTAACCTGCTCGCATTCTATTGCTGCGGTTTCGCAGCGGCGTTCGCACTGCTGTGGCTCGACTTCCCTGCTAGTTTTTCGAGCTCCTCGTGGGCCTTCTTGGCGTACGGCCCATTGGGCAGGATCTTCAGGTAGCCTTCGTAATTTTCCACGGCGCCGGCGGTGTCGCCGGTCTTATTCAATACCTCTGCCAGTTTGAAGGTAGCCTCGGCATCGTGCGGCTTATATTCCAGTGCCTCACGATAGCGGCTGATGGCGGCGTGATAATTCTGCTTGACCTTGAAGTAGAAATCACCAATCTCCACGTCCTTCATCGCCTTCATGGGATTGTAGGGCATGAATTCATCGACATCGCTGGTGCTATCGCCCAGCTCCGCCTCGGAATGCTTCTTGGCGTCATCGGCGGGAGGGGAGACGTCGATCTGCGTCTGCTTGCTGGAGCTTTCTCCGGCAGGAACATTGTCAGATCGCGGCGGAGATCTGCGGTTGTCCTTGGGCGGCGGAGCCGACTTATCGGTGGGAACCTGTTCGACCGGCTGCTGATCCTGCGCGACCGCAGCCCTCGTAAGCCAGAGACAAAGTAAAGCGAGAATCAGATAACGGAAACGCACTCCCATATTGTATTGGAACCCGGAAATCCTGGTGAGGACTCGGCAATGGATTGGCAGGTCTACCGTCGCCGGATGTGCAGCACCTTCTGTACTTCGGCGACCACGTCGCCGGCTTCATCTTTCACTTCGACCACGAATATCGGCTCGTACTTTTCCTGGAGCTTGAGCTTTTCGCGAATATCGTCGAGTTGTGCATCGCTCAAGCGAAACTTGGCCTTGACTCTTCCCTTCCCAGGTTTGCGGAAGCGGATGCTGGCAGCTTTGTCCCAGACAATGTAATCGCGGCCCAGGTTTTCCATCAGCATCAGCATGTAAAAGGGATCGGCCATGGAGTAGAGCGAGCCCCCATAATGCGTGCCGACATAGTTGCGGTTCCAGAAGCGCAACTTCATTTCGACATCGACGGCCCGGTTGGATCGCCAATGGACGCGTATTCCAGCGCCGAAAAACGGCGGCCAAATGTTGATGGAGCGGAGCATGAATCGTTGCAGTTTCGTGCTCATGGGTTTCGTGGGTCTCAACCCGGGGCGGCCTCGGGAATCGAGGGCGATAATCAAGAATGATAATAGACCGTAGAAGTTGGGTAAATCTGGCGCTCTTCATGGCAGCAGCAATGTCGATCACCGCAATTCCAATCCGGGCCGCATCCTGGTGGAGCGGAACATCAACCGCACGCGCATATCGCGTTTGGTCACCGCGAACCCTAGAGCATTTTCACGCTTGGTGTATAGGGTGAAGCACCGCTTCAGCGCCGGAGTCCCCAGCACACGCCGCTTTTGCGTGTGCTGGGGTGGAAGCGGTGCAGTTAAGATTCGGAAATGAGACGGCTTTAAGCCGCTGAGGTAACGGAAACATTACCTCAGGCGCTAAAGCGCGATCCAAGAACTGACGGCAGTTATGCACGCCTGAAGGCGCGCTCCACCCCTCGCCTATACACCAGATGTGAAACTGCCATAATGCTCTGCTTCCCGAACAAAACGCTCGCATGTGCTTAAGAACTTTGGTGGGCCCGGAGGGATTCGAACCCCCAACCAAGGGATTATGAGTCCCCTGCTCTAACCGTTGAGCTACAGGCCCTTCAATGACTTACAATAGCTGCTCCTGTGAGTGTAGCGGATACTGTAGCGGGTAGCAGTCGTTTTGGCTCAATTTCCACACTCACGCCGGACAGTTGCAGCCTCTCGAAAGCCCGCTCTACTGCCTCAGGACTTGGATGCACGTAACGCTGTGACACTGTGATGCTACTGTGACCTGCAATGCGCATGATGGTGAAGGCATCCACTCCCGACTCACCGAGCCTAGACAGCATTGTATGACGTAGCGAGTGGATCACAAAGTCCCTCCCAAGCCCGACCATGGCACGGGCCTTCTGGTGAAGGTGGTTGATCGAAGTCACCAGATAACGCCTTCCGTCCCTGTTGGCGAACACTAACTCGCCAGATGCCAATTGCTGACGATTGCGGAGCATCTCATTGGCTTTGTCTGTCAGTGGAAGGATTCGCCTTGCGTTCCTACTCTTGCCTTCCCTGATTCGGATATAGCCGAACCGCGAACCAGGCAGAGGGTCAAGCACCACGTCAGTCCACGGGAGACTGAGCGCCTCTCCAATGCGGAGTCCCGCTTCAAGCACAAGCAGAGCAATGTCCGCAAGTGGCTGCGCACAAGCTGCTAGGTACACTTCTTCCATTTGGTGCGACAGTACAAAATCTCGGATGCGCTCACCGTTCAACAGTCGAATCTTAGGAACACGGTTGATCTCCTTCCACTCATGGGCAAGCCTCAGCATCCGGCGAAGAGTGGCAAGCTCCCGGTTGACCGTTGCGGGGCCTACAGTGGCCCGCCGTGCCACGACATAGCCTTCTATGACCCCTTCGTCTATCCGGTCAAGCCTTGCCCCGGCAATGGGCGGGTATTCAAGCAGCCGGTTGAGCTTGGCAGCATAGAACTGGACTGTCTGAGGCTTGTTCTCATGGCGAGCCTCCACATGAGCAATGAACCGCTTGGCGAAGTCTAAGAACAGTGGAGCAGCTTTGTGCTCTCGAATGCCTACTTCACCTTTTGCCAGTGAGGTACGGTGTGCCGCTTCAATCTGGCGGGCCGTGCGCGGGTTCCCTTGCTTCGTGCTCTCTTGAATGTGCTCCCCATTGAAGAGGAAGTGATACCAGTAGACGTTACCTCGCTTGAAGATGCTCATTTCACCTGCCACCTTTCTTTACCTTCTTCGCGCCGCTTGCCGCGAACCACCGCTCTTCCTCTTCTTTCTCATCGAACCTGCGCGTTCGCATGTATGCCGCACGCTTATCCTTAAACTCAGGGTCCTGTGCTGTGTGGCGTCTACGGCAAGATACCCCGCAAAATTGCTGATGCCCCTTGATGGCATAAAACCATTGCAGGCATTCGGAACATCGTCTAAGCAGAGATAGTTCCCCTGGCTTCCGAGCGAGCCTAAGCAACGTCCCCACGGACATACGTTCCCAGTAGGCCCATTGACCTGTGGACGTGGTTACGGGCTTCTCGGTGATGGTGAATCTTCCAGCCCCACTATGCGTAAAAGCCAAGACGGGATAGCGCATCAGCGCAGCATTGAGCAACCTGCAGGTACGTGTTGACTCGTCTAGCGATTCCATAAAGGATTTGCTTCTATGGAAGTCTTCGCCGGATCGTTCAAGATTCCTCATTTGCTCGCGTTGCTCACGGGCGAGTGTGTCCGCTTCAACCATAAGGGTCAACACCGTTTCCACTCGCTTGACAGCCGGTTTGGTAGGGTGATCCCGCAGCGTAGCGAAAAATTCCCGCGCCCCGGCAGCTTTGTCCTCTCGCTCCCAGCCGCGTAACGTATGTGTCCGTGACTTCATGACGCTTTCAGTATACACTCGACATTTTCTAAATGTCAACTAAGCTGAACTTGGAGATTTTATGGCTGACGAAAACAGACTTTTTGACGTGAAGGCAGCAGCGGCCTACTTGGGCGGCATCTCGCCGCTCACCGTTCACGCATGGCTGAGTGAGGGCAGGTTGCGCCGGGTAAAAGTGGGTAGCCGCACCATGGTCAGGCGATCCGAGCTAGACCGGCTCATCTCAGCAGGCGACGGCGGCAAGTCACCGGGACGGCCCCGGCTTGAGCGGCAACGGTGACGGCGATCCCATGCCGTCCAAACAGCATGGAAGGCCGCGCTGTGTGCATTCCGCAGACCGTGCTGGACAAGCTAATCGAGCGGGGCACAGTTCCGGCGCGGGAGCGCCAGTGACCCATCTTGGACTTCGCAAGGGGCTTGCAAATGGCAGTGAATGAGATTCTCCGCAGTTTGGAGCAGTCCCGCTTCTATGGAACTGTTGAACTGAAATTCGAGTCAGGCCGCGTAGTGCTGATTCGTAAGACGGAAACGCTGAAACCCTCCGCACAGGACTGTCGGGACAACCGAGGTGAAGCAGATGAGCGCAAGTCCGCGCTGTGAGCCTTCGCCAACCGAAGAGCCACTAACACACCAAAAACTGCTGTCCCTCCGAGTGCTTTGGCCCGGTGAAGTTGACCGCATCTGCGACGAGGAGAGGCAGACACGATTCTTGGTGGAAGGATTTCTGGCCGTTAAGAGCATTGGCATTGCCGCAGGGGAGTCCACCATCGGCAAAAGCCCGCTCATGTATCAACTCGGATTGTGCGTGGCTGCTGGAGTGCCCTTTCTTGGAATGCCCACGACCCAGGGCCGCGTTCTTTACTTCGACCTGGAGAATGGGATAAACGACTCCAAGATGATGCGCGATGCCCTCGTGCGTTTCCTTGGCCTCGAACACGCGCCTGAAGACTTCTTGTTGGTGACAGACCCAAGCCCTAGTTTGGAAGGGCTAATCGCAGAGATCAAGCCCGATCTCGTCATCATTGACTCCCTGCGCGCATTTGCCCCCGAAGCAACAGAGAGAAACCGTCCCGCTGCGGAATGGCTTAAGAACCTGCGCAGGTTGGCCCGAAAGTATGGCACAGTCTTCCTGATTGTTCACCACTTGCGCAAACCCAAGGAAGACCCTCTACATGATCTGGAGTCTTGCCGCGTGGTGACGTGGATGTTGGAGATGGAAGGCCCGCGTGCCTTAGTCAACCAGACCGATGTACGAATTGCGCTGGAGCAAGGCAACTTCAACCCCGCCGCGCTCAAGTTGAAGTGGTCGCGCCGGGTGCACGGTGACTCTCCCCTTGTTTTACTAGAACGCGTGTTTGACGGTGAGGGCGAGCCAGCCGGACACCATCACCTCACCGGAGCAGCTTTCCTCAAGGATGAACGCCGAGCCGCATTTGACAAGCTGCCGAACGAGTTCCGTTTCAAGGACGCCAAGGCTGCGCTTAACCGCTCAGATGACCCAACCAACAAGTTTCTGAACGAGAGCAGGCAGCTTGGTCTCATAGAAAAACTCGCCAGAGGCCGATACAGGAAAGTCACGCCAGTTGCGGCCCGACCCGCGATACCCGCTTCGCAGGAGAGCGAGTAGAGTAAACCCGTAAAATGCTTGCTCTCGATAGCTTGCTGCTCTAACGGCCTGTAGAGCATGAGTAGAGCATCTGCGTTGCGGGTAGAGAACAGACTCGGGTTGCTCTACCTGCTCTATCACGCTCTATAATGGAATAGAGATGTATCTCGAAGAAACAAAATGAGATAGAGCGATTGTCTATCTGCTCGCCATCCACCACAAAGACCCATCATCGGTACGAGCGTCAAGCCTAGTCGTTATCCTTTGGCGCTTTGGAGCCATTTCCCGAAGGAGAGGGAAGGATACGCCATGCGAGTGCGAGACATCTTCACGATAGAGAGCTTGAACACGATGGCAGACACCCTCGCGCGATTGCCAGGGGTTCTAAGCCTTTCATTGTTTTTGGTTCCCTTGAGCGCGGTAGCAGCGCTACATCTAATTTCCGAAGCATTCTATTGACCAGATTCCCGAAGCATTTTATTCACCTCATTATCTTGGGACGAAACAATGCAGGGACCAGCCCTCCGGTACAGGCAAACGCCATTCCAGCATCCTGCAGACTTAAAGCCTATCTTACGGTTATAAGTGAGAAGGGCATTGAAGCTCGGGGCTTGCTCCTCAAGTGCGATATTTGGGTTAATGAGAATAATGGGCACGTTTTGATGCAAGTGAGCATAACCTCCGGTTTGTAGCAACAAAAGGGAGGAAAGTCCGACCCCGCAAAGGGACGAATCTTGGCTGAGCCGATCCATAGCGATCAAACCCCCAGAACTTTGCCTCCAACGGGGAAAGCGCCAGGCTTGGAAACCGGAAATGAGGGCAAACAAGATCAGACCCGCGACCACGATCGCTCTCGTAGACAGAGCTGACTTTCGCCGTGTGTTCAAGGCCGCTGCAATTTCTACAAAGCCGAGCGCGGCGAGAGTAATCACAATGGGCATCACAGGATACATGTAACGAAGTTCTTTATGTGGAACGACTGAGTGGAACCCCAGGTGGATAAGTACCAGCCAACCCAGGAAGGGGCTTCGGCGGACTCCCACCAGGGCTAACAAGAACAGCGGGCCAAAAGATCTCGGGAGCAGCAACAGATACCCATACCAGGGCTCGGCACCATACAGTTCGTTTCGCTTCTCCACGACGTTGACCCAGACATTGAGAAAGAATGATTGGAAGGGGTACGACCATGTAATTGCATCCACCAAACCGAAAGCAACAACCGGCAGGAGAAGCCCCGCAAACATGGCGGGCCCGCTTTTTCTCCAGTTTCTATGACAGAAATAAAGAACGGCGAAGCCAACTACAGGCGCCAGTTGAATGCGCAACGACACTGCGAGGCCCAAGAATAGTCCGGCAAGGAATAGCCGCTTCTTCTCCGGCAGCTCATCTCCATATATGCCGAGGTAAAGGCCTGGCAGGAGTAGGTTGGTGGCCATGACTTCGGTGAATGCTTTGGGCGCGAAATACACCAGTTCGTACCAGGTGGCGCAGGCTCCGGCTGCGATCATGGCGGCAGCGTTTCCGCTTGCTCGTTTCCCCCACGCATAGCCAAACCAGACAGTTGTCAGCGAGAGCAGTGACAACAAGATGACGATCGCTCGTAAGTATCCAAACGAGCCGGGGCCCATCCAGTCTGTCGCTCGCATCACACCCGCCAGGAACGCAGGAAACACCCAGGAGCGAACTCCTCGTCTCCATTCCCAATCGACGACTCCATAACCGTAGGCTAGGTGATGGGCAGGCTCGAGCGTGTTATAAATTTCGTCTGCGTAGTCGATACTTGGAAAGTGGATGGCTACTCCGACGCGAAGTAGCAAGGCAATCAGGAAAATAGCTATTAGCAGGAAGCTTACGAGCAAACGAGGTTTCAGTTTATCCATGCTGACAATTCTTTTCGTAGGCTGGGTATTTTCCGGATGGGTCATCCACGCCCTCATCTTAGCCGGAATTTCCGTTTTAGCTCCCAACAGTCCCAAACTTTATGCCCATCGAGGGATTCCAGCGCACTGTTTTTCCTTTGGCTGGGCCCAGGGCTCGGGGCAAAGTCCAGACTATGCGAATGCGAGCCCCCAACTGCTGGTCGCGGTCTTCCCATCTGGTTTTGTCAGACACCCCTCCGTCCCCCTCTTGGCTCTGGACCGAATTCCCGGCTCCCGCAGCCTCGGCTATCCCGCCGGAAGCGACAGCCCCGCGATTCGCCTGAGCATACTGCCAAACAACCGCCTCGTCAGATGCCCTTCTGCCAGCAATAGCCAGTAGTAGCGGGCATGTTTCACCAGCCGTCCTCCGGTCTTCACCAGCCGCTGCTGCAAGCTGGTCAGCGACCACTTCTCAATCCTCCGCGGCAGCACCAGCCGCCGCCACAAATTGCCCAAGTTGTAAGCCAGCACACTCAATCCCAGCCGTACCTGGTTTGAGCGGAAACGGTGACAGGAGAGCCGAGTCATCTTCACCGCCTGCTTGCCTTCTTTGATCCACTGTTCCGCCGTGCCTCGTTTGTTGTAGAACCGCACCACCGCCCGGCTGGGTGTCTCCAGGTTGGTCACGATGAATCCGACTCGGGGAAACAACTCCCCGAAGTGGAACTCCACCTTCGCCACCACCCGTCGCGCCGTCTTCCAGCTCGCGGCTTGGTAGAGGAAGCCCTTGTACCACACCACCGGCTTGTGGCTCGGTCTTCCTACGGGCCGCGTCAGCAACTCCGCGATGTCGCGCTCCAGGCTGTCATTCGCGGGTATGCGAATGGCATACTTTACTCCGCTCTCTTCCAATGCCTCATAGATCTCCGGCTTGGCAAAAGCGGCATCGGCGCGAAACACCACTTCCTTACCGAGTTGTTGTTGGCGCTCAACTTCCGGCAGTAACAGTTCTGCCCAGTCTTCCGCACTATGCACGCTGCCCGACCGCAGCTTCGCCGCAAGACAGTCGCCCTCGCCGTTGAACAGCAACAGTGGGTGATAGCAGGTCGATTCAAAATGCCCATTGTAGGCGCTGTTCTCCTGCTGCCCGTACACCGGGATCTCGGTCGAATCCATGTCCAGCACCACGCGCTGCGGCGAATCGACTGCTTCCGCCCTGGCGATCAGCTCCCGGTTGATCGCGGCCAGCCCGGCGAGATTCTCTTCATGGGTCAACAGCTCCGTCTCGAACGACTGCAAGCGGGAGGTCAGCGCCGCTCCGCGCTCCCAGATTCTTTCCGAACCCATGAGCCGGAAGGTCGGATCTTGCGACAGCCGCTCGGCATCGTTCACGTCTTCGTATCCAGCCAAGCGGCTGTACACAGCCTGACGCAACAGATCGGCCATCGGCAATTGCGTGTTCTTCCCTCGTGAGTCGGTCAGGTGTTCGCTGATGAGTTCGCTCAATCCCAGGCGCTCATCCAACTCTCGCACCAAGAGCAGCCCACCGTCGGAAGTCACTCGTGATCCCTGGAAATCGACCTTCAAAGAGGGGTTGAAGGAGAGCTGAAAGGGTTGATTTTGCTTCTCACCCATTGGGTCCGAGCCTCCGCAGAGTTCGTATTGATCTCAAAGCCGCATGAATACTGGCGTTGGCTCGATCATACGGCCACCTGCACGAACTTCAAAAAGGAAATGTGGGCTAATGGAGACTAGGAGGGTTTTTGAGGGCTTGCTTCTGGCAGGCATGATAATTCTCCTGTGGCTGTGCATCTTGGCTTTGGGAAAGCAAGTGGAATCGGCAGAAAGAAAGCTCGTGAATGCTCACAACATATTGTTCGGTATAGCTTCTCAAGAGTGCCGTTGCGATCCCAATGCCATCATCATCGAGGCCCCTGGGGCGCCGGCACTCATCGGCGAACCAATGGTAGGATGCCACGCCTGTCAGGCTCGCGCCCTTCTCGAAGAGCAGTGCCTAAGGGTAGTTAAGCCTCCGGTGATCTTCGTGCGAACAGGAACGCGCGAGGAATTTGAGGTGCATCAGGCGAAGCTAGAGAAGAAATATCCGTTCGAGGAAGAGCTTAGCCAAGACGAACCGAAGCCAGGCGATCCCGAGTATGAGATGCTCAAGGCGAAACTGTTACGGTTGCAAGCTGAATCAGGCGTGAGCGATACGCCGAAGATTTAGTCTCCCCCGTGCGTCTGTGAACCGGGTACGCAACCCGGACAGGGACATGGGTAGTGTCCTAACAAGGAGTTGCTGATTTAAACATCATCCTTTTTGAACGCAATCGCCCTTATTGGGCGCTTCTGTAATAGACCTTGTTCGGACTGTTCTGTTGGGCTATGTTCCTCCGGTACCCGCTGCACTTCCGGCAAACCCGCAGAGACGTTCCGCTCAAACTCTTCCAACAGCGCGATGTGTATGTCCGTGGGAAGGGGGGCGTCGGAAAAATATTTGTTCTCTGAAAATGGAGTGTTTTCCCGACGCTGAATGGAAAAACGCCCAAGTGGATGTTGT
>Ga0208587_1000041_pt1 | contig 65472 bp, 59 predicted proteins | sample NGESurdeep092012_7_FD_184472 | JGI IMG/M metagenome (GOLD analysis project Ga0208587, IMG submission 184472) | Arctic peat soil microbial communities from Barrow, Alaska - NGEE Surface sample 210 deep-092012 (SPAdes) | ecosystem: Environmental > Terrestrial > Soil > Wetlands > Peat ...
CGAAAAGTGTACCCTCAGCGCGTCGGCGAGGGGCCGGCCGTTCTCTTTTCTGATTTGTGCCTCTGACATGAAGTAGCCGGAAGCATGGTTCCGGCGCCGATCCTCGAAGCTGCGCAGAGCCGCCGACGTGTACTTCGGCGCCGAGTCGATCGTGACGACCGCCGGCAACTCCACCGCTCGGCTCAGTACCAGCGTGATCGGAGTCGTATCCGCCGGCGAGATGCTGACCATCATGGTCTGAAGCTGGTAGCCGATCTTGCGAATGCGCACGAGCCCGCCGCCATTGCGTCTCCTGTTTCGCCATGCATCAGGTGATCGCCGCGCCTATTGACGCCGACCAGATCATAGGGGGGAACGGACGTCGGCGGCCACGCCCGTCCAAGCCGCGGCGACCACTGAGATCGCCGCAGCTCGCGCGCCGGCGGCGCACGCGAGGGGGGGGAGGTTACCTCACGCGGCGGCGCCGAGCTGTTTGCGCGCGAATGGACCGACGATCGGGAGCTCCCATTCCTCGCCCTGGAAAGCCTTCCACATCAGCACCAGCCAGAGGATGAAACCGGCGAGCCCCAACACGAGCGACGTGAGGAGGCCGACGATCCAGCCCAGCACGGGCACCGCCGTGAAGAACGAGAGGCAGACGGAGACGATGATCCAGGCGATACTCAGCACCGTGGACTGCATCGCGTGGAAGCGCACGAAACGATTCTCTTTTTCGACGACGAGAAAGATGATACCGGTGATCGGTCCGAGCAGGTAGGCCAGGGCGCCGGCGACGTTCTGGGCGAGGCCGGAGGCGGTCGTGCCGCCGCCGGGAGAAACGTTCGGGGTGGTCATTCGAGCTCTCCGCGAGGTGGGGGGGCATTTTGTACGGCTCAACTATTCCACGCGAAGCGCAGGGATGCAACAGGCGACGACCTCAACCCGGGTCGCGGTTTCGAAGCGACCAGGCGCAAGAACCGTCGCGGCAACGTTGAAATACGGGAGAAGTCGTGCGGAAGGCTCGCGGTGCGCGCCGCTATTCTCCTCTTGCTGAACGTTCAGGGATGCCCGATGTCGTCCGCGATCGGTCGACCGCCACAAAGCAGCCCTGACCCTCATCGTACATTCGAGGAACAACGACTCATGAGACACTCGCGGCCCGTGCTCGTGCTGGCGCTCGCCATGGGCTCCTCCACCGCGCTCAGAAGGCGCTGCTAGTGGGCGCACGCTCGCCGTTCAGCGAGCGTGCGCCACCAGCCCCAGCGGCACCTGGCGTACACCCGGCCATTGGTGCGCCGTTCCCTGCGCGTCGAGCACCATCAGTTGCGCCGAGATCCCGCCGTCGAGCAACACCGCATCGGTGGCGCCGAGAGCGCCCATCACCGCGGCCATCTCCGGCGTCGTGAGACCGAACGGGACTCGATCGAATACGCCCCCGATCGCGTCGAATCGCGTCATCGCGATGAGCAGGCGGCCGGCGCCGTCGAGGCCGAGCGCGAGGCGCGCGTCGCGATGCGCGACGTCCACGCCGCAGCCGGGGGCGCGCAGCGGCTCGGGCACGGTGCCCGCGTTGAGGAGTGTCGGATACGATTGGAACGCCCAGAGCACGCCGGCCGAATCGGGCACCGTCGCGTGGACGAGCCGCACCCGGCCGCTGGTAGTGACCGTGAGCGTTGACACGAGCGGAGCCACGGACGGTTTCAGGAACTGCGCGCCGTCGAGCATCACCCAGCCCCACGGCATCGAGCGGAGGAACTGACCGGCGTTCAACGCCACGACTGCGCCGGCGCCAGCGCGGTCGAGCGACCACGCGACGTTGCCATCAGCGAAGGCGGTGTCGAGCGTGAAGCGCACGCGGCGGGGATCGATACGCACGACGATGAGCCGCGTCCGCCACGCCTCCCCCACGCCGGCAAGCTGGAGTTCCCCCCACGCCGTCCCCGCGGCTCCGTCGCGCCAGTGCACGCGCGGCACGAGCGTGGCCAAGGCGTGAGGGTAACGCCCGGGCGCCCTGGCACTGTTCCACCACTCCCGCCATGCCCCTCCCTCGCGGACCGCGAGCCGCGAGGGAGGCAGCGGGAGCTTGGTCCATTCCGCCGACCCCATGCACGCGGCGAACAGCGCCATGCGTGCGAGGAGCAGGGGGATCACTGCAATACGCTCTCTACCTTCCTGATGTCGCTCGCGTGCGCCAAGAAGAGATCGTTTTCTTCCTTCGTCAAGGAGCGCCGTCCGCTCTTCCCTTTCCCCTCGGAGTTCCACGTCAAGAGTCGCTCGCGCGCCAAGGCGTACTTGTCGGCCGGTATCCCGGAGGCCTTCGCAGCGCGCCCGCCGATCTCCGCTTCTTCGGCACGCCGCTGCTCCGTGAGCTGGTCGACCTCAGCCTTCAGCTGGTCGAGCTTCACCATCGACGCCGGCTTCGCGGGGAGCTTTCCGCACTTCGCGTAGGCGACCGCCGAATCCTTCGCCGGGTCGAAGCCAAGCATCTTCCCGTAGTCTGCGAACGCTTTCTGGAAGGCGGGTGTGTCCCCCTTGGCCTGCGCGTCGGCCATCCGTTTGCCGACGGCATTCAACTTTGCGATGACCGCGGTGTTGTCCTTACCGTTGTTGAGAGCCATCACCTTCTGCGGCATTTCCTTCTCGTGTATCTTTTCGCTTTCGCTGATCGAGCGGCTCGCGCAACTCTCGATATCTCTACTCGCTTTATGCCACTTGTCGGGCTCGTCGCCGGCAGCCCGCTCGGCCTCATTCACTTCCTTCGCCTTCGCTTCGATCGCCGTCCAGAGTTGCTTCGTCTTGTCCTTCGATTCTGCTTCGAGCGACAACCCCTTGAGGACCGCAACGAGCGTGCTCTCCGTGAGCGGATCGCCCTCCAAGGGCTTCACCGGGATCGCGTCCTCCGCCTTGTTCTCGGCCTTGGCCTCGACTTTTTCCCGCGCCTTCTTGATTAGTCCGCCAAATTGAGCGTGCGCGACGGTGCTGACGCACGCCAGAACCACGGTCGCGCGGATGATGGAGCGGATCATGGGACTACCCTCCTGTCGGTGAATGGAACGGGCCCAGGGCCGCTTTCTCATCATGCCGCCCATGTCCGTCACCATGATGTGCTCGCACTTGTATCCGGCGATCGACTCGGTCTTGCCGGTGCGCTTGACCGTCGTCGGCTTGGCCTTCTCCGCCGCGGCCGCGGCGCCGAACTCCTGTTCCATGTACATCTTCTGGGAGAGCATCGCCATCAGCATCTTCTTTTCCGCCAGGGCAGAAGATCGCGAGATTGTTTCGTGGATGCAAGTTATGGCTCGAGGATTGACGTAGTCGCGGAAAACGACGGATGTCGCCGACTTCAGCGCGTTTCGGCCGCTCGGGTTTCTCGCGCCGCCGATCCACATGTTGTCGGCCAAGCAGTCGGTCTTTTCCATGGCACTGCCGGGCCAGGCGTCGGATGACGGACTGGCGATTCTGGTCCCTGACGAAGGGGAAAAACCCGGTGTATATCCTTGTACGCAAACCTTCCTGCCGGCGAACCCTTCGATACCGGTGCCTCTGCCTCCTCATCGTCATCCATCATGTCAAAGCACACCTTTGGCTCATTCGCAACAATCGCCGCGAGCGTCGGCATGGTACTCGTTACTGCGTGTGGGCCGTCGAGCAACGTTGAGACCGCAGCGAGCCCGGTGATAGGAATTACGCAGCAAATGGAAATGCCTCGCGGCGAGTCTGGAAACGGCGTCACGTTCTACCGCCGCTCCGACGATGGAATCGTGATCGCGAAAGTGCTCGCGCCCGTATCTGCCGTATGGGACGCGCTGGTCGGGGCGATGGCCGATCGCAAGGTGACTCCGACATTGCTCGACCGTCCCGCGGGCCGCATTGGAGATACGTCGATGGTGTTGATGCGACGGTGGAATTCGACACCGCTTTCGGCGTACCTGAGCTGCGGCTCGACAATGACCGGACTGCGGGCGGATGACGAACGCATTCATGCCATCTTTCTCGCGCAGTTGAGCAGACTCAAGGCGGATACGGTGGCAATCGCCGTGCACTTTTCCGGAACGTCGACGCCAATCGCATCGGGGAACGCGGGGTCAGTGGGGGAGTGCACGAGCACGGGGCGTGCGGAGCAAGAACTCCTCGACGATGTCGTTCGGCGCGTAGGCGGACCAGCACGACGCGGGTAGCGCGAGACGCCACACACCGGACCCCCATGCATACCGCTTCGAAGGCCTTGCTCATGAGCGCACTGCTGGTAGCGGCGTGCGCGCCGCAGAAGCCGGGAACGCCGAGCCCGCGAATCGCGACACCACCGGAGGTCCGCGCTTTATGGGTCGTCCGCAGCACGCTAGACCATCCCGACAGCATCAGGTCAATGGTCGCTCGCGCGCACGAGAACGGCTTCAACACGCTCATCGTGCAGGTGCGCGGCCGCGGAGATGCGTTCTACAATGCGCGCTGGGAACCGCGTGCTGAATCGATCGTCAAGGACGCGAAGTTCGATCCCCTCGCGCTGACCATCGAGGAAGCTCATCGCCATGGCATCGCCGTGCATGCCTGGTTGAACACGACGTTCCTTGCCAACATGGACAATCCGCCGACGGACCCGCGCCACATCTACCACCTGCGGCCGGACCTGATCGCGGTTCCGTACAAACTCGCGCGCGAGCTGTACTCTGTCGATCCGCGCGATCCGCAGTTCCGCGCGAAGATACTGGAGTACTCGAAGGGTGCGCGCGATCATGTGGAAGGTGTCTACATGTCCCCGGCGGCACCGGAAACGAAGGAGCACGTTTATTCGATATGGATGGACGTTCTCGAGCATTACGACGTCGATGGGATCAACTTCGACTATGTCCGCTATCCTGCGCCGGATTACGACTACTCGCGCGTCTCGCTCGACCGATTCCGTCTCTGGCTGCTGCCGCAACTGACGGATGACGAGCGCGCCCGATTTGCCGCGATGGAATCCGACCCGCTCGTTTACGCGGACTCCTTTCCGTCGAGATACAACGACTTCCGCCGTGCGCAGATCACCGAGCTCGTCGAGCGCATCTATTACGGCGTCAAGAAGCGCAATCCAAAGGTGGTGGTGTCCGCCGATGTGTTCGCCAACGCGAAGGATGCGTACGAGAATCGTTTTCAGGACTGGCCGAGTTGGCTGCGCCGAGGTTTCCTGGACGTCGCCTCGCTGATGGCGTATTCGACCAACACGCAGATCTTCAAAGAGCAGATCCGTGTGGCTGTGGAGGCCGGTGGGCGGGATCGCGTATGGGCCGGGATTGGCGCGTATCGTCAGCCTGCCGACTCCACGGTGGCGAAGATCCGTGCTGCACGCGAGATCGGAGCCCGGGGCATCGTACTGTTCTCGTACAATTCGGCGGTCCGGAAGAGCGAGTTCAATCCCGACGCCGACTATCTGCACCGTGTCATGAAGGCCGCCTTTCAGGACGAGCAGGTCAGGAAGTTCCGCTGAACCTGCACCCTCCCTCGCATACTCCGCTGGCCGCGATTGAATTTCCCATCCACGACTTTGCCCTATACTGTCTGAGTCGATACACGAAACTCCGCATGACGAATCTCGAACTCGAAGCAGTCACCATACTCCTGGCTATCGGCATCAATCTGCCGTTCGGAGCATACCGGGCGACCGTGCGCAGGCTCTCGTGGCAGTGGTTTCTCGCGATACACCTGCCCATCCCCTTCGTCATCCTGATGCGGCTCTCGTTCGGCCTCGGCTGGTGGTTCGTCCCGTTCATGCTGGCCAGCGCTGTGACGGGCCAGCTCCTCGGCTCCTGGTTGTTCAACCTGTGGCGCGCACGACGCGCTCTCCCATAGGCGCAAGCCACGTGACCGACCGCTCCGACAAGGCCGAGGGGCCGACGGCTGGCCGCGAGACGGTGGATCCGTTGGAGTTCCTGGCCCGGGTTATCGTTCGGAATCATCAACCTCCACGCGCGCATGGCGAAAGTCCCGAATAACGACTCCGAGTTGGACGCCGCGCTGCGCTCCCGTCTAGACGCGTTGATCGATGAAGGCGGGGAGATCTACGATCGTTTCGACCGCGAGGTTCGCGAGCGGAACTGGCATCCGTTCATACCCGCCGACTACGCGCGCGTACTCCAGGCGCTGATCGCACTCCGGGCGCCCGGGCTGAAATTCCTGGAGTGGGGTTCGGCGACCGGCGTGGTCAGCATCATGGCCGACATGCTCGGATTCGACGCCTATGGCATCGAGCTCGACTCCGGGCTCGTGGCGACCGCTCGCCAACTTGCCGCTCGGTACGATTCGCGGGCACGCTTCGCCGTCGGCAGCTTCGTGCCGGCCGATTACCGCTGGAAACCGAAGACGGGCGACGCACGCTTCGGCACCATCGGCTATGGTGCGTCGGCGTACGCCGAACTCGGGCACGGGCTGGACGACTTCGACCTGGTCTATGCGTACCCCTGGACCGGAGAGGAGCCCATGATGCTCGACCTCATGCGGTGCTACGGTGGCAGCAGTGCGCGCCTGCTGCTGAACGGTGACGACGGCGTACGCGTCTACTCAGGTTGCCGACTCGAGACGCCTATCTCGCCTACCTCGCCTACCTCGCCGGCGTAGGCGGCGGGGGCAGCGTAGGCGGCGTAGGACCGGAGCCGAGCTTGACGCCCAGAGCTCCCAGCAAGTCCATCGGCAACGGAAACACGATCGTCGTGTTTTTCTCGACGCCGATCTCGATCAATGTCTGAAGGTACCGCAGCGTGAGCGCCGTCGGCTCCCGATTCAGCACGGCAGCGGCGTCCGCGAGCTGCCCCGCGGCTTGAAACTCACCAGCGGCGGCGATGACCTTGGCTCGGCGCGTCCGTTCCGCCTGCGCCTGCGCGGCGATCGCCCGCTGCATCTCTTGCGGCAAATCCACCTGCTTGACCTGGACCTGCGTCACCTTGACGCCCCACGTCTCGGTCTGCTCGTCGAGAATCGCTTGTAGCCGCGCGTTCAGCTTCTCTCGCTGCGAGAGCAAATCATCCAGCTCCACCTCGCCAAGCACGGTGCGAAGTCCGGTTTGCGCCGCCTGCTCCACGGCGTAGCGATAGTTCTCCACCTCGAGGGTTGCTCGCATGGCGCTGACGACGCGGAAATAGACGACGGCATTCACCTTCAGCGACACGTTGTCGTGCGTGATGATGTCCTGCGCCGGAACATCCCAGGTCACGACGCGAAGCGAGACTCTCACCATGGTCTCGATCGGCCAGAGGATCAGGATCAAGCCGGGTCCCTTCTCGGTGTCGAGCACTCGGCCCAGGCGAAACACCACGGCCCGTTCGTACTCGCGCAGGATGTTCACGGAGTTGAACAGCCAGACGACGACGAGGAAAACCACGATCACGATGGGGAGGAACATGTTGGGCAGCATGGTGTCATTCTCGAATGGGGTGTGCAGGTATCATGGCACTCGCCGGCGCCGAGCGTAAGCTCCTACGATGCGGTCGGAGTCGATCGCGACCGCCTCACGAACCGGTGAGATGGATCCCCGGTCCAGATCTTGCCGCTCGTCAGGAGAAGCCGTGGTGGAGCGAGCGCGGCATTACGAGGAGGATTCCGATTGAAGACGATCATCAGTTTGTGCGCTTCGCTCCTGCTTCTGGCCACCGTCGGCTGTAAGAAGACCGAGAACGTGAAGACGACGAGCAGTGACACGACGGCTACGGTGGCGGCGTCCGCGCCCGTGACGGACACCACAACGAGCGCGACGAGCAGCCCGGCGACGCCACCGGCTACGACCACCGAGCCTCAAAAGCCGTCAGTGAAATTGGGTACGCCCCAGACGAAGAGCGGCGCCACCAGTCCGACCGCGGCCAAGGCGGTCGGCTCGACGACGAGCAAGAGCACGCCGCTACCCGCGAAGACCGCGCCGCCAGCGACGGAGACAAAGCCGTCCGCCGCACCCGCCCCCACGACGCCTTCGCCAGCGCCTTCGCAAGAGCCTTCGTCGAACGCGTCGCTGGTCTCCACGGGGCAGTCGATCTTCAAGAGCCAGTGCGTCTCCTGTCACGGCGCCGACGCCAGCGGCAACACGGCGATGGGACGGAAAAACAACATCCCCGATTTCCGCAGCAGCGCGGTGCAGGGACGCAGCGACGCCGATCTCGCGAACGTCATCGCCAACGGCATCAAACCGCTTTCGGCCTCGGCTCACAAGAGCAAGCATCTGTCGAGCGATCAGGTGAAGGCGCTCGTCGCGTATGTCCGGTCGTTGAAGTAGAAGTTGCGGGTAACGGGTAGGAGGACGACGCGCGCGTCCTGGGCACGATTGCTGAATAAGGAGTCCCTGCGGGCCCGCAAACCGACCGCGCGAATCGCATCCGAGGCTTCACGTAGTCGGCCAGCTTCCATCGCTGCATGAACTTGTCGCGGTAGAAGCCCGCGTCCACGAGCACGTTCCGTCCATCCGAGCGCTTGATCAGCCAGATGGTGAGCGCGATGTCCATTCGTCGCGCGGTGTCTGCACCGGCCAGCAGTGACGCCAATCGAAAGTGCAGTTGTCGTCCTGCCTGCTCCGAGCGAAACGGGAGAAGTGGGCTACGCGCAGGCCATCCCAGGGTTGGCCAGATCCATCGTGCATCGCTGCGTACTGGTGCCGATCGTGATCACTACCGCGACCTTGCTCGTGCCATTGAAGGTCATCGTCATATGGATCGGCGCCGCGAGAAAGCCGGCATCGAGTGCGGTCGTCATGTCTTCGGTGATCGTTCCCGACGTCGGCCACGCGGTGGCGCCGGTATGCGCGGTCGGCAGCACGAGGTTCGTCGTCGTCATCGTCATTGTGGAATTGTCCGGCGTCGTGGTGGTGCCGGTGGAGATCAGGCCGCTCATGTGCATGGTCATCGTGCCGTTCAGCACATGTGTACCAATGAGCAATCCGCTCAACGTCATGTCCTGCTGCTGGTCGATCGTGAGCGACCCACTGATTCTCCCGGTGAGCGTCAACGTGCCGGCACCGCTCATCGTCGTGCGAACCGCCGCGGTCGTGTTCGGGTCGAACTGCGACTGTGGCTTTCCGGATGCATCGAGCAGCGTGTACGACTGCGTGATCGTCAGCCCGCCCATGGTGACGGTCGGACAACTGAAGCTCTGCGACGACGCGCTGTAGCTGCACGTTGACGGCACGGGTGTCGCCGCACTGGTCACAGGCGCCGAGGACAGTGTCGAGGCGACGCCCGACAGGGCGGGAAGCGTCATCTCGCTGAGGACCTGGCTCAGCGTCGTCGTCTGGTTGGTCGACGGAGCGACAGACGAGTCGGAGGAGCAGGCAACCACAATTGCCGCGAGCGCGACGACGGCGACGCGAAGACGGACGGGGAATCTCATGACGTACTCCTGGTGTGCGCGGATCCGAGCATACTTAAGTATATGATCGTTGCGCCCAGCGGTCACGGGAATGGTCAAGGAGCGCCCTGTTTTGGGACCGATTGCTTAACGTGTTAAGGAAGTATGAAACCGTGAACTCCCGAAACACCATCAGCGCCTCGGCACGATCGCCATCGTGCAGCGCGAGATGCAGACGAGTCGGCGTTGCTCGTCCCTGATCTCGATCGACCAGACCTGCGACGAGCGCCCAACATGCACCGGGACCGCCGTCGCGGTCACGATGCCCTCCGACTTCGGGCGCAGATGATTGCCGTTGATCTCTTGCCCGACCGCCATGAAGCGCTCGCGATCGATGCGTCCTGCCGCGCCAAGCGACGCGGCAGTCTCGGCGAGAGCGATGGATGCGCCACCGTGCAGGATTCCGTACTGCTGGCGCGTGCGTTCGTCCACGGGCATGGTCGCGATCACGCGGTCGTCGGTGAGCTCGAGGATCCGGATACGCAGCACGCCCTGTAGCCCGCGCGTGGCCAGCTCGTGCCACCATGGCTGTTCGTTCATGGCACCGCGCGAGGGGGACGCGTGCGCATCAGCGCCTCGATCTCGGCCATCTCGCGCGGCGCGTTGCTGATCCGCTCGAGACCCTTCGGCGTGATGATGTAGTCGTCTTCGATTCGCGTGCCGGTGTTCTCGTAGCGCAAGACGATCGGCCGCACCTTCGCGATGAAGGCACGATTTCTCGGCGAGTCGGGAAGCGCATCGAGCATGGACGTGCTGATGTAGATGCCCGGCTCGATCGTGAACGCGTCGCCTTCCTTGAACGTCCTGTCGCCGGTGTAGAATTGTACCGGATCGTGGACGGCCAGCCCCAGCCCGTGCGAGATGCCGTGAATCATCCAGAACATCCCCTGCTTGCACGAACGCGGATTCTGCGTGCAGTTCGTCGGCCACGGAAAGTCGAGCGTCGCATCGACACTCTCGACGAGTCCCAGGGCGGCAAGGCCGCGCGCCCGAATGTCGAACGACGAATCCTGCGCCGCGGACGCGAGCATGCCGGGCTTCGAATTGCGCTCCGCCGCGAGCTGTGCGTCGAGCACGAGTTGATAGATGTCTCGCTGCGCGGGCGTGTACCTGCCGCTCACGGGGATCGTGCGCGTGACGTCGCCGGCGTAGCCTTCGTACTCCGTCGCCGCGTCCATCACCACCACGTCGCCCGGTTTCACGTCGCCGCGGTCGCGCATGTAGTGCAACTGCGTTCCATGCACTCCGCCGCCCACGATCGAACCGTACGACGGACGCGCACCGCCGAGCCGCATGAAGGCATACTCGAGCGCGGCCTGGATCTCGTACTCCTTCGCCGGCTCGGCAATCGTCATCGCGGCGCGATGGCCCTCCGAGCTGATCTCCGCCGCCTTGCGCAGCAGCGCGATCTCCGCGGGACTCTTCTTCGCCCGCAGCTCATCGACGAGGGCATGTCCGTCGCGCAGCACGAGCCCGCTGTGTCGTGCCGCGATGGAGCGGATGAACTGCTGTCCGCGCGTGAGTGAATCCTGCGACGCGAAATCGGCGTCGGAGAAGTCGCGCAGCGAATAGACCGGCAGTCCGGTGGACGCCAGCGAGTCCACGACCTTGTCGATCGCCGAAAACGATCGCGCGTTCATTCCAAGGTCGCGAACGACGGCGGCGGAGTCCGGCCGCCTTCCATAATAGAATGCCGAGCGCGCGTTGACCGGCGTGATGAAGAGCGTGTTGGCGGAACGGCCACCGCGCACGACCATGACCAGCGCCGCGTCGGGCTCGTCGAAATTTGTCAGGTAGTGAAACGAGGGAAGCTGGTAAAAGGGACCGAAGTCCGTGATCGGCGTGCGTCCCCCGAACGCGACGACGATGCCGTCCTTGATGCGTGCAGCGAGTGAGTCGCGTCGCGCCGCATACTCAGCGGCGGGGATCTGCGCGCTGAGGAGCGATGGCATCACGATGGCGAGCAGAGCGCTCAGTGATCTTCTCATGAGCGTGACCTTTACGGAATCAGCCGCGGCGGCGCCGGCGGCGGCTTGATCTCATACTCCTTCGGCGGTTCGGCGCCCATGAGATTCTTCACGAAGTAATCCCACCGCTTGCGCATCATATAGGACGACATGCTGCCGTAGCCATGCGCCTGGTTGGGCAGCATGAGCAGATCGAAGTCCTTGTTCGCCTTGATCAGCGCATCGACGACGAGCGTCGTGTTGTTCGGCGGCACGTTGTCGTCCAGCGTGCCGTGCGCGAGGAGCAGCTTGCCTTTCAGATTCCTGGCGAGCGACTGGTTGGCTTCGGGCGCATAGTTGTCCGTTGCGCCGTTCTTCACGAGCAGACCCTGATAGCGCTCGCCCCAATCGTCCTCGTAGACGCGGTTGTCGTGATTGCCGGATTCGGCGATTCCGACCTTGAAAAAATCCGGATAGCGGAACATCGCGTCAGCCGTCGCGAAGCCACCGCCCGAGTGCCCCCAGATGCCCGCCTTGTCGAGGTCGATGAACTTGTAGCGCGATGCAAGCTCCTTCATGCCCGCAACCTGATCGGGCAGGGTGTTGTCGCCCATCTTGCCAAAGTACGCGTCGTGGAAGGACTTCGAGCGCCAGGGCGTGCCCATTCCGTCGATCTCGACGACGATGAATCCCAACTCGGCCAGCGCCTGATTGTCTCCGCGCGCCGGGCTGAAGCCGCGTCCACCAACGCTGCCCGTCTGCGGACCGGGATAGATGTGGTTGATGATCGGATACTTCTTCGTCGAGTCGAGCGAGGCAGGCGTGTACATGAGCCCATACAGATCGGTCTTGCCGTCGCGGGCCTTCACCGTGATCGGCGTTGGTGGCTTCCAGCCGCTCACGAGCAGGCGCGAGATGTCGGCCTTCTCGAGCGTGGCGACGAGCTTGCCGTTCTCATCGCGCAGCACCGTGACCGGTGCGACGTTGGGCTGCGCATAGGTGTCCACGAACCAGTGCCCCGACGGCGAAAACGTCACGTCGTGATCGCCGTTCTCCGGCGTGAGCATGGCGAACTTCTTTCCGTCCATGCCAACCTTGCAGAGCGCGCGGAAATACGGATCGCGGCCCGGCGCCTTGCCAACGCATCCGAACCACAGCGTGCGCGTCTTCTCGTCGACGCGAAGGAGCTGCGTCACGTTGCCGACACCTGTCGTGATCTGGCTCTTCAGCTTCCCGGTGTTGAGATCATAGAGGTAGAGCTGGCCCCAGTCGTCGCGCTCCGAGAACCAGATGACCTCGTTCGACGCGGGCAGCACGTGCCAGTTCACCTTGCCGTTGCCCGACTCGAACTGCGTCGCCACCGTCTCGTCGAACACGTCGCGAATGGCGCCCGTCGCTACATCGGCAACGCGGAGGCGCGCCTGCTTGTGATCGCGTGACGTGGACACGAAGGCGATGTGCGAGCCATCGGGATACCATTCGACGTCCGCCCATTCTCCGGCGCGACAGGCGACGTCGTCGCACAGCGTAGAGCGGTGCTGGTCGGCCGGCATCTGGAACCGCGTGACCGTCGCGGCATCGACGTCGATGACGACGCGCTGGATGGTCGTGATGATGCTGTCGCCCGGCAGCGGATACGCCCACGACGACAACACCGGATGTCCGGTGTTCGTGTTGACCAGATGCATCATGCCCACGCCGCGCTCGTCCTGCTGGAAGGTCGCGATCTTCTTCGAGTCGGGCGACCACATGACGATCGGCCGATCGGAGTGCTGCCAGCCCGCGTTGTCCGTGGCGTAGCCGAAGCTCTTCACGCCGTCATGCGTGAGCTGCTTCTCCTGACCCGTGACGACGTCCTTCACCCACAGATTGAAGTCCTTGATGTAGACGGCGCGCTTGCCGTCTGGCGACCGCACGTCCGGACGCGCGCCACCACGTCGGCCTGCGGGGACAGCAGGTGTCGCCGCTTCGCGATCGTCCATGGCCGCGCCGCAACGGCCCGTCTCCGTGTTGCAGTCGAAGCCCCGTGTGCCGACGCGCACGCGAATCGATCCGTTGGGCAGGTATTCGAACTGATTGAACGGCAGAGCATTGGCGCTATACGTCGCACCCGCGGCCGCCGAGAGTGCGGAGGCGAACTTCGCCTGATCGAAGGCGGCCGTGCGCGTTCCCTTCGTGGGATCGACGAGGATGAATTGCGAGCCGTTCGCGATCGTCGTGCGGTACCAGAATCGGTCGTTCGGGAGCCACGTCGGGCGGACCGAGGCTCCGTAGACGAGCTGGCTGGTGTATTGGGCGAGTGTGCGTTCCGCGCGACCGTAGTCGTCGGCGGTAAGAACGCGCGGTTGCTGGGCGCCGGCGGAAATCGCCGCGATGGCGGTCGCCAGGGAGCCGGCGATGACGCGGAAGTTAGGACGTGGTGACATGCGTGTTCTTGAGACGAAAAAGAAGGAGAAACTGGGTGTGCAGCGAATAGAGTATCTCTAATGATACGGACGTGCAGCGCATGGCGTTCTTACCAGATGCGTGGCAGGACCGCACCCGCACGCACCATAGGATCACCAGCCTTGCACCCCCAGGCTGCCCGGAACTCGGGCATGTTGCTCAATGGCCCATTCACCCGCCATTCCGGTGGCGCGTGCTCGTTGGAACTGACCTGCCAACGGAGGAACTCCGGCCTGGCGACCTCGCGCCACACCTGCGCCCATCCGAGGAAGAAGCGCTGTTCCGGGGTGAAGCCGTCGATCTTCGCGCGCGGACCGGTGCCGAGCGAGCGCTCCATCGCCGCGTACGCAATGGTGAGTCCGCCAAAGTCCCCGATGTTCTCGCCGAGGGTCAGCTTTCCGTTCACGTGCGTGGCCGTATCGAGCACCGTGTACGCGTCGAACTGCTTCACGATCTTGTCCGCTTCCGCGACGTAGCGTGTCCCATCGTCCTTGCTCCACCAGTCGCGAAGATTACCGGCCTTGTCGTACTGTCGCCCCTGATCGTCGAACGCGTGCGACATCTCGTGTCCGATGACGGCACCCATCGCACCATAGTTCACCGCGTCATCCGCGTTCGCATCGAAGAACGGCGGTTGCAGGATACCGGCGGGAAATACGATCTCGTTCAACAGCGGGTTCTCGTACGCGTTCACGGTGGGTGGCGTCATCCCCCATTCGGTGCGATTCGTCGGCTTGCCGATCTTGGCCCAGTCGCGATGTGAGGCCCACAGGTCAGCCGCCCGCACGTTGGTGAAGTAGTCGTTTTGCACGACAGCGAGCCTGGAGTAATCGAGCCACTTATCCGGGTAGCCGATCTTACGCGTGAAGGCGTCGAGCTTGACGAGAGCCTCCTGCTTCGTCGGCGCGCTCATCCAGTCGAGCTTGGCGATGCTGGCACGAAACTCCTTCACGAGGTTATCCACGATCTTCACCGCGCGCGCCTTGGCCGCAGGTGGGAAGGTCCGCTTCACGTATTCCTGCCCGAGCAGCTCGCCGAGCCGGCGGTCCGTGGACTCGACGCACCACTTCCAACGCGGCAGGATTTCAGTGGCGCCGGAGAAGATCTGGTCGAAGGCGAAGTTCTCGCGCACGAACGGCGTGGCGAGGGATGGCGCAGCGTAGTGGACGGCGCGCCAGCGAAGGAGGGTCTTCCAATCGTCCAGTGGAATGGTGGTGAACAGCGTGTCGAACGAGCGGAAGAAGTCGGGCTGGCCGACGTCGATGCGCGAGACGCCTGGCACGCCGATGCCCGCATAGAACGCGTTCCACGAGAAGTGCGGCGTGAGCGAGTCTGCCTGCGCGAGCGTCATGCGGTGGTAGTTCGCAATCGGATCGCGCAACTCCACGGGCGTACGCGACGCGCGCGCGAACTTCGTCTCGATGTCCACGATCGTCCGTGCCTCGGCGGCCGCGCGATCGGGAGCGTCGCCGAGCAGCTGGAGCATGCGAGCGACGTGCGCGGAGAACTTGTTCCGGATCGCGACGGACGCAGAATCGGTCTTGCTGTAGTACTCGTTGTTCGGCAGCGAGAGTCCGCCCTGATAGAGACCAGCGATGGTATTCGCCGCGTCCTTGGCGTCCTGCGTCGATCCGTCCGACCATGGAGCAAGACCGGCGCGCATCTCGAGCACACCGAGTGCGTGGGCGAGATCCGCGCGATTCTTCACGGCGGCAATGATATCCAGCTCGGGTTGCAACGCCGCGGCGCTACGCCGGTCGATGGCCGCAGTGTCCATGCACGTCGCGTAGAAGGCACCCACCTTCCACGCCGCGCTCCCCTGCTCGGCCTTTCGCGCGCGCACGGCCGCCGCGTCGCTCTCGAGAATGTCGTGAAGCACCGCCTCGTTGCGGTCCGCCAGTTCGCGGAACGAGCCGAACGACGAATACGCGGCGGGAATCTTCGTCTTCGCCAGCCAACCCCCGTTGGCAAATCGGAAGAAATCGCTGCACGCCGCGCAGGACGTGTCCATGTTCGCCGGATCGATCGGCTTGGACGGTGTCGTGCGTTGTGCGCCGAGGGTGGCGGACAGCGACGCGAGCAGGAGGCACAGCGCGGCACCAGGTCGCGAGACAGAAGGAACTCTCATTCGGCGAGACTCCAGGCGAGTGGAAGAGACGCCTGCAAAGTATGACTGCCGTGGCGGCGCGGGAAGTCGTCTCGTGCGGGTGGTGTCCAGCAGACCCAATGCCTATCCTGGAGTTTCCAGACCGCGAATTCGTGAGCATGCCCGAACTGCCCGATGTCACCGTGTACGTCGAAGCCATCGAGGCACGCATCGGTGGCCAGCCGCTCTCGGCGTATGCCATCCTCAGCCCGTTCATTTTGCGGACGGTGGAGCCTCCATTCATCTCATGATCGCCGGACGATTCCGTTGGATCGACGCCGGCGCGCGGAAGAAGGTGCCGGCTCGCATCGCGCTCGCGGAGCTGGTGTTCACGACGGGAACGCTCGTCCTCACCGAGGCGGGCAGCAAACGACGCGCATCCCTTCACGTCGTGCGCGGCCCAGACGCGCTGCGGCAATTCGACCGCGGCGGGCTCGAGGTGCTGAAAGCAACGATCGATCAGTTCGCCGAGCGTCTCGCGCGGGAGAATCACACGATCAAGCGTTCGCTCACGGATCCCAGGCTGTTCAGTGGAGTTGGCAACGCCTACTCCGACGAGATCCTCCATCGCGCTCGGCTGTCCCCGCTCAAGCTGACGAGCCGGCTCACCGAGGACGAGATCGCTCGCCTGTTCCACGCCACGCGCGACACTCTCGTCGCGTGGACGGAGCAGCTGCGCGCCGAGGCAGGAGGCAGATTCCCTGAAAAGATCACCGCCTTTCGCGAGGGCATGGCGGTGCACGGCAGATACCGCGAGCCCTGTCCTGTCTGCGAGACGCCGGTGCAACGCATCCGCTACAAGGACAACGAGACGAACTACTGTGCGCGCTGCCAGACGGCAGGGCGTCTCCTCGCCGACCGCGCTCTGTCGAAGCTGCTGCGACAGGATTGGCCGAAGACGATCGAGGAGCTGGAAGGCTAGGCTGGAAATCCTTCGGAGCGCTAGAAGTGCCCTTCCCAAACGAGCGGGAGGACGACGCTGAACGTCGAGCCCACTCCAGGCTGGCTATGCACCTCGATGTGGCCGCCGAGCAGCGTGGCAAGACGCCGCGAGATATAGAGGCCGAGCCCGGTTCCACCGTGTCGCCGCGTGAGGCCGCTGTCCACCTGCGCAAAGGGACGGAACAGGCGCTTGAGCTCTTCCTCAGGGATCCCGATTCCCGAGTCCTGCACGTCGATCCAAACTGCCGCACCACGAACGCTGAGGGCGATGGAGACCGTCCCCGTGTCGGTGAACTTGACGGCATTGCCGAGCAGGTTGACCAGGATCTGCCGCGACTTGTCGATGTCGCTCGTCATCCGAATGAAGTTGCTCGGCAGCGAGACCTCGATTTCCAGCTTCTTCTGGTCTGCGAGTGGCTGCACCACCGCGATCGCCGCGCGCACGAGGTCCGCCGCGAGAAACTCGGTGGGACGCACGACCTCGCGCCCTTCCTCGAGGTTCGTGAACGCGAGAATCTCCTCGATCATCGCCGAGAGATGCATCGTCACCGAACGCATGCGCTCGAGGATGTCGAGCTGCGGATCGCTCACGGGACCGATCACCTGATCGATCAGCAGCTCGTTGTATCCGGCGAGCGCGGTGAGCGGCGTGCGCAACTCATGGCTCATCGTCGCGAGAAAACGGCCCTTCTCCTTGTCCGCGCTCTGCGCCTGCATGAGCAGCAGCGACTTGTGCACCGCGAGCGCGGCATGATCCGCCAGCACACGCAGCCGGCCGAGCTCGAGCGCGCGAAAAGCGCGCCCGCCCACACCTCGCGCGACCGCGATCACACCGAGCGTTTCGCCATGCGCGCGCAGTGGCGCGACGAGCATGGGCCCGAGAGCGAGTTCCGGAACGACGCGCAAGAGCGGACGACCAGACTCGCGGTAGTTCTCCACGCTCACGATCTTGTGCTCCGTGATCGCCTCCATGAGAAGCGATCCCTCCAGATCGAAGAAGCGCCCGCGCGCCGGCACGAGGTCGCCCGCCGCCGCGACGACCTCTCCCTGATGCCCGAGCACGCGCAACACTGCCGCACTGCTCGCGCTGCACTGGTGCGTCGCGATGTCGCACAGCGTGCGCAGCACCTCGGTCATGTCCGTCACTTCGGCGAGGCGCCGGGCGATATCGTTCATGGTGGCGCGCTCGTCGTCGCCGTCGAGGCGTGCTTCGACAACGAGACCGTCATCAGCACGGTGCACGCTGCAAACGAGACGTCGCGTGACGGTATCGGCCCGCACTCCGCGCAGTGTCAGCGTTATCGTGCGCGACTCGCCGTCCATGAGCACGGCGCGCAGCTCCTCTTCCACCGGCGCGGCTTCGTCGTCGAGGAGCGATGCGAGCGGAGCTCCAACGCTCACCGGCGCGCCCAGCCACGACTCCCAGCTCGCGTTCGCGTAGCTCACATGCAGATCGCGCGCGAGCACGAGGACTCCCAGCTCGAGCGCGTCGAGCAGATGCGCGGCGCCATGTTCCGCCCCGCGGCCGGACGCAAAGCGCTCCTGCTCGGAGGAGTTGCCTCCGATCGCGCTCACTTCACCACTATGACTTGCGCCCACCATGCATGCCGTGGCGTATCAGTGCGGGACCGCGGCCGGCCGCGGTGCGGATACGCCGGTGCCCAACGGGACATCCACTCCGCGCGGCCGCCGCGCACCCTGCAGCAGAGCGAGCGCATCAGCGCGATCGAGAGACGGCAGATAGATCACGCCCGCGAGACCGCTCATCTCGGCGGAAGCGCACTCCTCGGGACGGTGCGTGAGACTCACCGCGAGCACAGGTACCTCGTGTAGTGTGCTGTCGCGGGACCAGGCGTCGAGCACGGCGGGGCTCAACAGATCGCTCTCCGCCACCACCAGGTGCGGCTCGAACGAGGCGGCAAGCACCGACGCTGCGTTGACTCCGACCGCCGGCTCACACTGCGCCCCCAGCTCGCGAAAGAGACGGCACAGGTGCTCACTCAGATACTCATGACGTCCGACACACAGCAGCCTCATCCCACAATATACCTCGAAGGGCGGACGATGTTCACGATTGGGTGTTCACCATCAACCGAGCTGTTCAAGCGCGTCGTGCATCGCTTCCGCCGTCGGGAGCCTTGGCGATCGCCGCCTGATCTACCTGCCTGCGCGCCAAGTGTGTTTCGGCGGTCGCCGGCAATGTCAGCCGGAAGGTGCTGCCATTGCCCGTCTCCGACTCCATATCGAGCACGCCCCGCAGCATCTCGGCGAGTCGGCGCGAGATGGGCAGACCGAGCCCGGTGCCTTCGGTGAGCTGCGTCTTTCCGAGCTGAACGAACTCATCGAAGATCTTCTCGCGATCCGCCAGAGCGATTCCTTCCCCCTGATCGATGACCTCGAGCACGAGACCACCATCGGGGCCTGACATCGAGCGCACGCGAATCGGCTTGCCACCTCCGAACTTGATCGCGTTCGAGAGCAGGTTGAGCAGGATCTGCCGCAACCGCCTCGGGTCGCTGACCACCTTCACCAGGTCGCCCTCGTGCTCGATCGCGAGCGACGAACCGTATTGATCGGCCAGCGGACGCACGGTGACGAAGAGATCCTCGATGAGCGCGGGGAAAGCCACCGGCTGCAGCTGCAGATCGATCTTTCCCGCTTCCATCTTTGAGAGGTCCAGTACGTCGTTCACCAGCTCGAGCAGGTGCTTGGCCGCCTTGTGCGTGCGGGCGATCCCCTCTGCCTGCTTCTCGTTGAGTGGACCGTAAATGTTCTCCAGCAACAGCGTGCTGTAGCCGAGCACCGCGTTGATCGGCGTGCGCAGCTCGTGGCTCATCGACGCATAGAACCTGCTGCGAGCCGCCATCGCTCGCTCGAGCTCGATCTGGCGTTCGGCCAGTTCGTCGTTGAGCGCCTTGAGCTCCGTCATGGCTCGAGCCAGCGACTTGGCCTGTGACTGGAGCTCCATCTCGGCGCGCTTCCGCTCGGAGATGTCGCGCACGATGAGCGTGTAGGTCTTCTTGCCGCGCACGTCGAGGCAGCTCGCCGTCGCTTCCACGGGGAACCGCTCGCCCGTCGCGTGGGCGCCCATGAACGCGAGAACGGGTTCCTTGACGGTGGCGTCTGCCTCGGGGCTCTGCTCGCTCGTTGCGCCCGAGTGCGCGCAGATGCGATCGAGCACCTCCTGGCGCATCGACTCCGGGAAGAACGTGCCAACGTTGCTCTTCATCGCCGTCTGCGCCGGAGTGCCGAACATGCGCTCGGCCGACCTATTGAAAAGAGTGACGACGCCATCCTCGTCGAAGGCAATGATGGCATCCATCGCCGAGGCGAAGATCTCCGAGAAGCGTGCCTCCGATTCGTAGATCTCGCGCATGTGCCGCAGCTCGAGCTCGCGGCGTTCCCCCTCGGCGAGAAGTTGCTGCTGCGCCGCGAGCTGGCGCTGCTTCTGGTAGAGGTCGACGAAGACGTTGACCTTCGAGCGCAGGATATCCGGCTGGAAGGGCTTGGACAAATAGTCCACCGCGCCCACCGAGTAGCCCTCGAAGACGAACTCCTCATCCGTGCTGATCGCCGTGAGGAAGATGATCGGAATGTACCTGGTTCGCTCGCGTGACTTGATCAGTCGCGCCGTCTCGAACCCGTTGATCCCCCGCATCTGCACGTCGAGCAGGATCATCGCCACGTTGTGCGAGAGCAGCTTGCGCAGTGCCTCATCACCCGAATCGGCGCGCACGAGCGTCTGGCGCAATGGTTCGAGAATCGCCTCGAGCGCGAGGAGATTCTCCGGCCGGTCGTCCACGATGAGGATCTCGACCGGCGGCTGTGGCTCGTCGAGACCGGCCAGTGGCGCGGTCACCGCGCCCGCGGCGGGAACGATCGCCGAAGTTGCCGGCGTAAGCATCTCCGGTCTCGCGTCGGTGCTCATCTGTCGTCCCGCTCTGGATCGCCGGCTGGCAGCGACGCAATGAGCTTCGTCATCTCCATCAGGGTCATCACCCGCGCACGCGGAACGGCTTTCATCGCGGACGCGGGCATGAGCGTGCTCTCCGCTGTCGCGGGATCCTGGATGATCGCCAACCCGCCGCGATCGGAGATCCGGCGCAGCCCTTCGCTGCCATCGGCATTCGCGCCCGTCAACACGATACCCACGGTGCGATGACCATAGCTGTCCGCTGCCGAGAGAAAGGTGACGTCGATTGACGGACGACTGAACCGCACGGGCGCCTCCGTGCTGAGAGAGAAGTGCCCCGGCTCGACGAGCGTGTGGTAGTCTGGCGGTGCGACGTAGATCCGGCCCTGCTCCAGCGGCATCTTGTCTTCAACCTCACATACCTCGAGCGCAGACCGCTCCTGAAGCAGCGTGCGCAGCAGGTGATCGGAATCCTTGTGTCGGTGCTGCACCAGCGTAACGGCCATTTTGAATGTTTCCGGAAGTCCGCTGACGAGCGTGCGGAGTGCGTCGAGGCCGCCCCACGACGTGCCGACCACTACCAGATCGTATCCGACTTCCCCCGTATTCGCCATCAAGCGATTTTTTTGTAGAGCTTTTCTGTCGGACTCAGCTTTTCATAGCGGGGCTCGAACTGCGAGAACTTGAGCGATTCCTTGCCGCCGAGCGCAAGCACTCCAAACATCACCAGCGATTCATAGAACAACCGGTGCACCCGGTTCTGCAGCGTCTTGTCGAAGTAGATCAACACATTGCGGCAGAAGATCACGTGGAACTCGCTGAACGACCGGTCGGTGACCAGGTTGTGCGGCGAGAACACGACATTGCGCGTGAGCGACGGCGAGAACAGCGCCCCGTCGTACATCGCCGTGTAGTACTCGGAGAAGGAGCGCGTGCCCCCCGCCTTGATGTAGTTGTCGGTGTACTCCTGCATCCGCTCCAGCGGGAAGATTCCCTGCTTCGCCCGCTGCAGCACGACGTCGTTGATATCGGTCGCATACAGCCGCGCTCGGTCGTACAGACCCTCCTCCTCGAGCAGGATCGCCATCGAAAAGACTTCTTCTCCGGTGGAACAACCCGCGTGCCAGATCCGGATGAAGGGATAGGTGCGCAGAAGCGGGACGACCTTTTCGCGAAATTCCCTGTAGAAGCTGGGGTCGCGGAACATCGCCGTGACGTTGACCGAGAGGTCGAGCAGCAACCGCTCCATCGCGTCCGGATCGTGGAGAATGCGCGCCTGCAAATCGGAGATCGTGCGCAGCCCCCCCTCCTCTCCCTGCACCCGCTTCCACAGCCGGCGGCGAATCGAGGCATACGCATAGGATCGGAAGTCGAATCCGTAGTGACGGAACACTCCCTCCAGGAGCAGCTCGATCTCGAGATGCTCCAGGTCGGCATTGTAGGCATGGGGAGGCCCCGGGAGGGACGCCCCGGTCGCATTCACCGGTATAGCCATACTCTCATGAGACTCAGCAGCTGCTCGGTATCCACGGGCTTGGTGATGTAGTCGGACGCTCCGGCCGCGATGCACTTCTCGCGGTCGCCCTTCATCGCCTTGGCCGTGAGCGCGATGATCGGCAGCGACTTGAGCGCCGGAATCTCACGGATCGCCCGCGTCGTCTCGTAGCCGTCCATCTCGGGCATCATGACGTCCATGAGCACGAGATCGAAGTCCTGCCGCTCACGCAGCAGCGCAATCGCATCCCTTCCATTCTCTGCAAACGACACCAGCATGCCGTGATCCTCGAGCATGCTCGTCAGCGAGAAGATGTTTCGCACGTCGTCGTCCACCACGAGCACACGCTTGCCGGTAAGCACGGCATCCGTGTTGTGCAGGCGCTCGAGCATGCGCCGCTTCTGCTCAGGCAGCTTCGCTTCCACGCGGTGCAGGAAGAGCGCGGTTTCGTCGAGCAGCCGCTCTGGTGACTTCACGTCCTTCACGATGATCGTCTCGGCGAACTTCCGGAGCTTCGTGTCCTCCGCCGGCGAGAGATCCTTGCCCGTGTAGATGATGATCGGCAGGTCCCACATGGCGGGATTCGCCTTCACCGTCTCGAGCAGCTCGAACCCATTCATGTCCTTGAGGCCGAGGTCGAGCACCATGCAGTCGAAGTGACCCGTGGACAGCTCGCGCAGCGCATCCTCCGCCGACGCGACCGCGGTGATCTCCACGTCCTCATGCTGAATCAGTTCGATCATGCTTTCGCGCTGCGTCTCGTCGTCCTCCACCACGAGCAGCCGCTTCACCGACGTATCGATGAAGTCGGAGATCTTCGCGAACGATTCGTCGAGCGCCTCCTTCGTAACCGGCTTCTCGAGATAGGCGAGTGCGCCGGATTTGAGACCGTGCTGGCGCTCGTGCATTCCGGTGATGATGTGCACCGGGATGTGACGTGTTTGCGGATGATGCTTGAGACGGTCGAGCACTGCCCAACCATCCATCCCCGGCATGTCGATGTCGAGGGTGATCGCGTCGGGCTCGAGGGCGTGGGCGAGCTTGAGCCCCGCTTCGCCATCGAGCGCGTTGAGACCCTTGAAACCTTTCTCGCGCGCCATGTCGAGGAGCACCTTCGAGAACGTGACGTCGTTCTCGATGATGAGTAGCACGCGATCTCCCTTCTCGATGTTCTCGCGATCGTCGTCGAAGCCGTCGGGCCGCGGCAGGGAATCGCGCGACATCACCAAGTCGATGTCGGCCGGCTCCACGGGATCCGACCCGAGCGCGGTGCCGCCCCCGGACTGCTCCCAGCCACCCGACTCGGCGGTGCTGCGCTGCCGGTTGTATGTGGTCGCGAGCGGACGACCTCGCGGGCCGCTGCGCACGCTTCCCCCATCCGTGCCCCAATCATCACCGCGATCGCGCCGGCGCGACGACGATTCCTCGCCGATCTTCGGCGTGTCGGGCTCCGCGTAGCGACCCGGCAGGAAGAGCGTGAACGTGCTCCCCGCGCCCGGCGTGCTCTCCACCCTGATTTCGCCGCCGAGTAGACGCGCGATCTCGCGACTGATGGAGAGACCAAGTCCCGTGCCGCCGAACTTGCGACTTGTCGTGCCGTCCGCCTGCTGGAAGGCCTCGAAGATGAGCTGCTGCTTGTCCCTCGCGATGCCGATGCCCGTGTCGCTCACGGCGAAGGCGATCACCGTGTCCGCCTGATCGAGCGTCCGGCTGGCAAATCGCTTGCCCTTTTCCGTCTTGCGAATGGTGAGCGTGACGCCGCCCTGCTCCGTGAACTTGAAGGCGTTGGAGAGGAGGTTCTTGAGCACCTGCTGCAAACGCTGGCCGTCCGTGTAGAGCGACGGCGGCGAGCCTGGCTGGATGTCCACCGTGAATCGCAGCCCCTTCTGCTGCGCGACCGGCTCGAACGTGCGCCTGGAGAACGACTCGACGTCCGTAACCGGAACCTCCATCGGGTTCACCTCCGTCTTGCCCGCCTCCACCTTCGACAGATCCAGAATGTCGTTGATGAGGTTGAGCAGGTCCGTGCCCGACGAGTAGATCGTCTGCGCGTACTCCACCTGCTTCGGCGTAAGGGTGCTTTCCTTGTTGTCCGAGAGCAGCTTGGCCAGGATGAGCAGCGAGTTGAGTGGCGTCCGCAGCTCGTGGCTCATGTTCGCCAGGAACTCGCTCTTGTACTTCGAGCTGAGCGCCAGTTGCTCCGCCTTCTCCTCGAGCGAGAGACGCGCCGCTTCGACCTCGCGGTTCTTCTGCTCGACCTTCTGATTCTGCTCGGCAAGCAGCGAGGCCTTTTCTTCCAACTCCTCGTTGACCTGCTGCAGCTCTTCCTGCTGCTCCTTGAGCAGCTCTTCCGACTGGCGCAGCGTCTTCGCTTGCGCCTCGAGCTCGGAGTTCGACCGCTTGAGCTCGTCCTGCTGCTGCTGCAGCTCCTTCGACTGGCTCTGGAGTTCCTGCGTCAGCTTCTGCGACTGCTCCAGCAGCTCCTCCGTCCGCATGCTCGCGCCGATCATGTTGAGCACGACGCCGATCGACTCGGCGAGCTGGTCGAGGAAGGTCTGGTGGATCTGGCTGAAGGGGAGGAAGCTCGCGAGCTCGATCACCGCCTTCACCTCGCCCTCGAACAGCACGGGAAGGACGATGATGTTGCGCGGCGGCGCTTCGCCGAGACCCGACGTGATCTGGATGTAGTCATCCGGCACGTTCTGGAGCAGAATCAGCTGCTTTTCCAGCGCGGCCTGACCAACGAGTCCTTCGCCGATCGAGAATCGATTGCCTACATGCTTGCGTGCGCGGTACGCATAGCTCGCGATGAGGCGCAGCATTGGCGAGCCCGCTTCGTTGTCCATGATGAAGAAGGCGCCGTGGTGCGCTGACACCAAGGGTGTCAGCTCTGACATGATGAGGCGCGACACCGACTCCAGGTCCTTCTGCCCCTGCATCATCCGGCTGAACTTCGCGAGGTTCGTCTTCAACCAGTCCTGCTCCTGATTGCGCTCCGTCGTCTCCTTCAGATTCGCGATCATCTGGTTGATGTTCGCCTTCAGCTCGTCCAGCTCGCCCTGCGCCTCTACGGTGATCTGTCGCGTCAGGTCGCCCTTCGTCACGGCCGTCGCCACGTCGGCGATGTTTCGCACCTGCGCCGTGAGCGAGTTGGCCATCGCGTTCACCGAGTCGGTGAGCGCCTTCCATGTGCCTGCCACGCCAGGCGCGTCGGCCTGACCGCCCAGCTTTCCTTCCGTGCCGACTTCCTTGGCGACTCGGGTTACCTCGTCGGCGAAGACCCGAAGCTTTTCCACCATCGTGTTGACGGTGTTTTTCAGCTCGAGAATCTCGCCGCGTGCTTCGACGGTGATCTTCTGCGACAGGTCGCCGTTGGCCACCGCGGTGGTGACGAGGGCGATGTTTCGCACCTGCGACGTCAGGTTCGACGCCATGAAGTTCACGTTGTCGGTGAGGTCTCTCCACACGCCGCCGGCGCCGGGGACACGCGCCTGTCCGCCGAGGATACCTTCCGATCCCACTTCGCGCGCCACTCGAGTCACTTCGCTCGCGAAGGCATTGAGCTGTTCCACCATCGTGTTGATCGTGTTCTTGAGCTCGAGGATCTCGCCGCGTGCATCCACCGAGATCTTTCGGCTCAAGTCTCCGAGCGCCACCGCCGTCGTCACGTCGGCGATGTTTCGCACCTGCGACGTCAGGTTCGACGCCATGTAATTCACACTGTCCGTCAGGTCCTTCCACGTGCCGGCCACGCCGGGCACGTTGGCCTGACCACCCAGTCGTCCTTCCGTACCTACCTCTCGGGCGACTCGAGTCACTTCGTCGGCGAAGCTCCGGAGTTGGTCCACCATCGTATTGATGATCGACTTCACCTCCAGGATCTCCCCCTTCGCCTCGGCCGTGATCTTCTTGGAGAGGTCGCCCTTGGCCACGGCGGTGGTGACGTCGGCGATGTTGCGCACCTGATTCGTCAGGTTGCTCGCCATGCCGTTCACCGAGTCGGTCAAGTCTTTCCACGTACCGGCGACGCCGGGCACGTTCGCCTGTCCGCCCAGCACGCCCTCCGTTCCCACCTCTCGAGCGACTCGAGTCACCTCGGAGGCAAATCCGTTGAGCTGGTCCACCATGGTGTTGATGGTGTTCTTGAGCTCGAGCACCTCGCCCTTGGCTTCGGCGGTGATCTTTCGGCTCAGGTCGCCCTTGGCCACCGCGGTGGTGACGTCGGCGATGTTTCGCACCTGCGACGTCAGGTTGCTGGCCATCGAGTTCACCGAGTCGGTGAGATCTCGCCACGTTCCGCTGACGCCTTCCACGTTCGCCTGACCGCCGAGTCGTCCGTCCGTCCCCACCTCGCGGGCGACTCGAGTGACTTCGGCGGCGAATGCGTTGAGCTGGTCCACCATCGTGTTGATGATGGTCTTGAGCTCGAGAATCTCACCCTTCGCTTCGGCGGTGATCTTCTTCGACAGATCGCCTCGCGCCACCGCCGTGGTGACGTCGGCGATGTTTCGCACTTGGCTGGTGAGGTTACCGGCCATGAAGTTCACCGAATCGGTGAGGTCCTTCCACGTGCCGGCCACGCCCGGCACGTTGGCCTGTCCACCCAGCCGGCCTTCGGAGCCAACCTCTCGAGCCACGCGGGTTACTTCGGCAGCGAAGGAGTTGAGCTGGTCCACCATGGTGTTGACCGTGTTCTTCAGCTCCAGCACCTCACCCTTCGCTTCGACCGTGATCTTCTGTGACAGATCGCCGTTGGCCACCGCTGTCGTCACGAGGGCGATGTTGCGCACCTGGCTCGTGAGGTTGCCGGCCATGAAGTTCACCGAGTCGGTCAGGTCCTTCCACGTTCCGGCCACGCCAGGCACGTTCGCCTGTCCACCCAGGATTCCTTCCGTGCCGACTTCGCGGGCGACTCGAGTCACTTCGGCGGCGAATCCGTTGAGCTGGTCCACCATGGTATTGATGATGGTCTTGAGCTCGAGAATCTCACCCTTCGCCTCGGCGGTGATCTTCTTCGACAGGTCGCCTCGTGCCACCGCCGTGGTGACGTCGGCGATGTTTCGCACCTGATTGGTCAGGTTACTCGCCATGCCGTTCACCGAGTCGGTGAGGTCCTTCCACGTTCCGGCGACGCCCGGCACGTTGGCCTGGCCGCCCAGCACGCCTTCCGTTCCCACCTCGCGAGCAACTCGGGTTACCTCGCCCGCGAATGACGAGAGTTGATCCACCATCGTGTTGATGGTGTTCTTCAGCTCGAGAATCTCGCCCTTGGCTTCTGCCGTGATCTTCTTGGACAGGTCGCCCTTGGCGACCGCCGTCGTGACGTCGGCGATGTTTCGCACCTGATTCGTCAGGTTGGTCGCCATGCCGTTCACGCTGTCCGTCAGGTCGCGCCACGTTCCGCTGACCCCCTGCACATTCGCCTGCCCGCCGAGCCGTCCTTCCGTTCCCACCTCTAGCGCCACGCGCGTCACTTCGCTCGCGAAGGCATTGAGCTGGTCCACCATTCGATTGACCGTCGAGCCGATGCGGAAGAACTCACCCTGCACCGTCTTGCCTTCGATCTCGAGCTCCACCTTCTGACTCAGGTCGCCTTCAGCCACCGCTTTGATCACCCTGGCCACCTCACTGGTGGGTTGCACCAGATCGGTGATGAGCGAGTTGAGCGCGTCCACCGAGCCGGCCCAGAGTCCGGCGGCGGGTCCGATCGTCGCGCGGTCCCGCATCTTGCCCTCGCGGCCGACCGAGAGCGCTACCCGGTTGAGCTCCTCCGCAAGCCGCCCTTGTTTCGTGGCCACACTATTGAAGACGTCGGCAATCTCGGACAGCAGTGCGTCGCCATTCGAGTCGAGCCTGGCGCTGAAGTCTCCCGCGTCCAGCGAACGCAATCCGGCGAGGAGTCGTCGCAAGCTGCGCTCGCGAGTTCCGCTTCCGCCTCCTCCTCCCCCTCCGCCACTGGCGACGGACTTTCCACCGTCCCGCGTCACCTCCTCGGTGACGTCGATCTCGGTTTCGTTGGCTGCCGTCACGGCGCGGCGTGGACGACCGCGCTTACCGCGCACGGCTCCGGTCGTTCGGCCATTCCCACGCCCGTTGGGCGCGCTCTCATGTTCTGGCAATTCGGGTCTCTCGCCGACGCTCACGGTCAGCTCCTCTGAGGGAAGACAGGATGCGAAAGGCCACCGTGACAAGCGGTGGCATAACCGGTGGCAGTGCGCGTCCCGGCTGGAAGGCAGGGGGGACGCCAGTATTGCCTTGCAAAAAGCAGACTCCAAGCCATATCGATTGATATTGATGCGTTGACGCAGCGCCGCTGAAGGGTCCCGCAGCCCTTATGCCGGAACGTCGCCGATCATGATGCGCACGGGAATGCCTCCGTTGCTGATCGACGCAGCCGCACGCAACGGGATTTTCAGTTGACGCTCGAGTGCCGTATCCGGCGAGAGTAGCGCGAGCCTCCAACCCGGGGCACGGTCTCGCAGCACGTTCCCAAGCTGCGCCCACAGATCTCGCACGCGATCCGCCTCGCCGACACGGACGCCGTACGGAGGGTTGGTCACGATCCAGCCGCGCGCCGCGTCAGGAAAGACCGCCGCCGACAGAGATCGTACGGCAACCACGATGTCCTCTGACACACCGGCACGCTCGGCGTTCGAGCTCGCTGCGGCAATTGCGCCCGCATCGCGATCGGATCCGACAATCTCGGCGTCTGCTCGCGGCCTGGCACGCTCTGCGAGCTCGGCGCGCACGCGCTCGCCGAGCGAGGGAGCGACGGTCGGCCAGCGCTCCATGGCGAAGCGGCGATGTGCGCCGGGCGCGATCTGTCTCGCCTGGAGCGCACCTTCGATGGGGATCGTGCCGGAGCCGCACAGCGGGTCGACGAGTGGAGACGTGTTGTCCCACTCGGAGGCCGCCAGCATCGCTGCGGCGATCGTCTCGCGCAGCGGGGCCTTCGCCGTCGCTTGCCGGTACCCGCGACGGTGAAGCAGCGCGCCCGAGCTGTCCGCGCTCACCGTGCACCGGTCGCGCATCAGGCGCACGACGATGAGCGAGACGTCTTCGTCCCCATCGTCGATCTCGTCTTCGGTCGCACTTCCGCCCTCGGCCCGCACACCCGGGACGACGCGCATCGCGGCATCGGCGAGACGCTGCGCAACGGCGTCGGAGTGATACAGCTTCGACTTCTTGCAGGTGACGCGGAAGCGCACGGCGTCGCCGGCGCGCAGGACGCGGCCCCATGCGATTTTCCGGGCGTGACGCTCCAACTCTGCGAACGAGCGAGCCTCGAAGTTCGCCAGTCGGACGAGCACGCGCGACGCAATTCTGAGGGCTGTATTTGCCAGGAGCGCGCTTCGAGCGTCACCACTCCAGGCGAGTCCCCCTTCTTCCGCGACGGCGTTCAGTCCGAGCGCCTGCGCTTCCGCGAGCGCGAAGGGCTCGAGCCCGGGCGCAACGATCGCAAAGCAGTCGAGTGCTATGGCGGGCGATGTCACCCCGCAACCCTAACGCGACGCGCAGCCAGGAAGTAGCCTCTGTCAGTCAACAGGATTCAGTGTTTTTCATCAAGCCACAGATCAACAATTCATGATCAACGTTCGAGACCTTACCAGACAGTACGGCAACTTCACCGCTGTTGACCGCATCTCGTTCACCGTCAACCCAGGCGAAGTGCTCGGGCTCGTCGGTCCGAACGGCGCTGGCAAGACGACCACCCTGCGATGCCTCGCCGGCATCATCGCGCCCACCGAAGGTACCGTCGAGATCGCCGGACACGACATCCAGAAGGATTCGGTTTCGGCAAAGCAGGCGCTCGCCTTCATTCCGGATGAGCCTCATCTCTTCGATCACCTCACGGTGGAGGAGCATCTTCGTTTCGTCGCGCGGCTCTATAGCGTCGCCGACGCGGAACAGCGGATTGCGCCGTTGCTCGAAGAGTTCGAGATCGCCGACAAACGGAAGTCGCTGTCCACCGAGCTTTCGCGCGGCATGAAGCAGAAGCTCGCCATTGCCTGTGGTCTGCTGCACGACCCCTCCGTTCTGATTCTCGACGAGCCGCTCACCGGGCTCGACCCCGGCGGAATGCGTCGCATGCGCGCGACGATCGCCGATCGTGCCAAGGCCGGCGCCTCCGTCGTGCTCAGCTCGCACCTGCTCACGCTCGTGGAAGAGCTCTGTACCAAGCTGTTCGTGATTCGACTCGGCGCCTGCGTGGCATACGGCACGCTCGCGGAAATCGTCGACGCCCATCCGAATCTCGCCGGCCGTTCGCTCGAGGATGTCTTCCTCGCTCTCACCGGCACCGGCGAACAGGCAGCGATCGCGTGACCGGCGCCTTTGCCTATCTGATCCTCACGTCCGCGCGCAACAAGCTGCTCTCGCAGATCAAGCAGGTGCGGAATCCGCGGTATGCGATCGCGCTGATTCTGGGCCTCGGGTACTTCTGGTTGGTCTTCTTCAGCCGGCCGACGCGCTCGGGTGCCCAGCCGAGTCCACTTGCGTCAGAGACCTTTGGCACTCTCCTTCCGCTCGCCGTTCTCGCCTACGTCGCCTTCCTGTGGATCTTTGGTGCGGACCGTACGGCGCTCGCGTTCTCCGAGGCGGAAGTCTCGATGCTCTTTGCCGCACCGGTCTCGCGGCGCGGCCTCGTCATCTACAAGCTCGTTCGCGCGCAGACTGCGGTACTCACGACGAGCATTCTCTGGCTGGTGCTCTTTCACAGCGCGGGTACCAGCCTGTCGCGAGTCATCGCATCGTGGGTCCTTCTCACGACCCTCTCGCTGCACCGGCTGGGAGCCGCGCTCCTGCGCGCCTCGCGGGCCGAGCACGGGTCGAAGGGCGTGCGCAAGAGCTGGCTGCCCATCACCGTCTTCGGCGTTGCGGCATCAGTCGTGGTATTCGAGCTGGTTGCGGCGCGGGCTCGCTTCGTGGCGGCGGAGACCGGCGCGCTCGGGCAGATACTCGTCGCCGAGTTCGCGAAAGCGCCGTTGAGTTGGGTGCTTTACCCATTCCGCATCGCCGTCGCGCCGATGTTCGCGCGGACTCCCGAGGCGTGGGTGCACGCGATTCTCCCGGCGCTCGTACTGCTTGCGCTGCACGTGGTGTGGGTACTTCGCAGCGACACTGCGTTCGAGGAGGCGGCGGCCGAGGCTTCCGCGGCGCAGGCCAGGCGCGTTCAGGCGCTGCGTACGCGCGGCGCCACCGGCGGCATCGTGAACCCGAAGAGTGCGCGCCGTACGATCATGCTTGCGCCGACCGGAGCGCCGGAGATCGCGCTCATCTGGAAGAACTGTCTGTGGCTCATGCGCACCGGTCAGTTGCGAGGCCTGCTGGGACTTCCAGCGATCGCACTCGCATGCTGTCTGTTTTTCGCCGGCCGATCCGCCACGGCCGAGGTTCTCGTCGTCGTCCTGTGCTCGGTGACGGCCGTGGTGACTCTCATCTTCGGTCCGATGACGATGCGCAACGACCTTCGCGCCGAGCTGCGTCGTCTGCCAATGTTGAAGACGATGCCGTTGACGGGCCGCGAGATCATGCTCGCCGAGGTGGCCAGCAGCGCCTTGCCGACGGCGGTGATGCAGCTTCTTCTGGTGGCGGTGGGACTGCTCGCGCTCTCCTTCGTTCAGAAGGACACAATTCCGATCGACATTCGAATCGGGATGCTCATCGCGTCACCCGTTCTGCTTGCTGGACTGAGCATCGCGAACTTCACCATACACAACGGAATGGCGCTGCTCTTTCCCGCGTGGGTGCCGCTCGGGACGTCGGGAGGCGCAGGCGTGGAAGCGATGGGGCAGATGATGCTCACGTCGATCATCACGCTCCTGCTCCTCGCCATACTTCTCATTCTGCCGGCGATTGCCGGTGCCGCCGTCTACTTCGTGATGCAGTGGCCTCCGCTCTTTGCGGTCGCCAGCGCGGGCATCGCCGTGGGTATCGCGTGCGGTCTTGAGGGCTATCTCCTCATCGGTGCGCTTGGCGGAGCGCTCGATCGGCTGGAGCCGATGCAGATCGGTTGAATGTCCTGTCAGACCAAAACGGGACTTGGATCATGCGAATTGATGGAATTGAACGGGGCTCGGCTCAATATGCGACCGCCACGAGATCTCTTTATTTGATTCTTCTTTAGTGTTGGAGGCTTTGGAATCGATAGTGCATGTTTCGCCATCCGACGATTCCTCGCCGCCTCGCGCAGCCCTTCGCGCCGCGCACGTTGCGTCGCGCGCCATCGCCGCAGTGCCACGCGACCATCATTCACGAGCACCCTCGGGAGCTGAAGCAGCCCGGGCTCGGCGGACGTCCCGATCAGGCGCGCGCCGCTGCACGCGCAGCGAGGCAAGGCAGCGCGCGAGATCGTGATGGCGGAGGTACGTGGGAACGAGGACGCTGACCAACATGGAGATCAACAATATGCATGGCTGAGCAGGCCCGGGCCCGCTTCCTGCTTTTCGTCGGCCCATGCCAAGAGCCGTTTCAAAAACCCGCGCGCTCGCGACGCTTCGCGAGCGCTTCGGGCATGCAGATTTTCGCCGTGGCCAGTGGGAGTCCGTTCGCTCCGTGCTCGGAGGCCGCGACGCCCTCGTCGTGATGCCCACCGGGAGTGGCAAGTCGATCGTCTATCAGCTCCCCGCGCTGCTGCTTCCCGGCCTCACGGTCGTCGTGAGTCCGCTCATCGCGCTGATGAAGGACCAGCAGGACAAGCTCCAGGCCCATGGCGTCGATGCGCTTTCGATGCACTCGCATCTCTCGGCGAGTGAAGCGCGCGAGACGGCGCGACAGGTGCTCGAAGGCGAAGGCGAGATTCTCTATCTCACTCCGGAGCGCTTCAAGGACCGCGAGTTCTTCGACCGGTTGCTCACGCGCACCGTGAGCCTGTTCGTCGTGGACGAGGCGCACTGTGTGAGCCAGTGGGGCCACGACTTTCGCCCCGACTATCTCACCCTTGGTTCCGTCGTCGCGCGTCTCGGCAGACCACCCGTTCTCGCACTCACCGCAACAGCGACCGCTGAAGTTCGCGCCGACATCGTGCGCCAGCTCGGTATGGTTGATCCCGACATCACCATCACCGGCTTCGCTCGGCCGAACCTGCGTTTCGAGGTACGGCGCACGGTGAATCAGGTGAGCAAGGACGTCGAGGTGGAGCGAATCCTCTCGGAGAGCACGGGAAGCGGAATCATCTACAGCGCCACGGTGAAGGAAGCGGAGCGGCTGCACGAGCAGTTCAAGGACCGGTTCCCGATCGGCCTCTACCACGGCAAGATGAATCCGCCAGATCGAAAGGCGACGCAGAACGCGTTCATGAACGGCGACCTCACGGCGATGATCGCGACGAACGCCTTCGGGCTTGGCATCGACAAACACGATCTGCGTTTCGTGTTGCACTACCACTTTCCCGGATCCGTCGAGGCGTACTATCAGGAGGCCGGTCGCGCCGGTCGCGACGGCGAGCCGGCGGTCTGCACGATTCTCTATCGCGTCGAGGATTCGCGAGTGCAGTCGTACTTCCTCGGCGGCAAGTATCCCGACGTCGAAGAGGCGGCCAAGGTCGCGCTTCTGCTCGAGCAGTACGAGCTCGGCGTGCGAGTCGAGCTCGACACACTGTCGGAACTGTCTGGAGTGGCGCGTCGCAAGGCGCGGATCGTTCTCGTGCTGCTCAAGCGGCACGGTCTCGTGCGCGAGCACCGCGGGGGCGGGTGGGAGCGGCTGCAAAGCCGCCTCACGTCAGTGGATCTCAGTGCCGATCTCACCGACTACGACGCGCGGCGCGAGCAGGACCGGGCGAAGCTGCGCGTCATGGTCGGCTACTGTCAGAGCGCACGGTGCCGCACGCGATTTCTCCTGGAATACTTCGGCGAGGCTGTGGACGGCGAGTGGGTCTGCGGTAATTGCGACGCCTGCGATGCGCAGCGGGCCTTTTCGCGACGGGCTCCGCGTGCCGCGGCCGCACTCGCCTGAGTCACCCGGCGAGCATCTCTCGCAGCAGCTCGGTGAGGGCTTCGTGCTCCGACGGCATGTCCACGATGCGCAGCGAGAGGCGAGCAGCGAACTCACCCATGTCACGCCGAGTATGGTGCGAACGAAAAAGGAGCACGCGTGCGCTCGTCATGAGCGCCGGACCGACGAACTCATCCGTGCAGGTTTCCTCGTGATCGCAGTCGATGAGAATGAGCCGAGGCCGCACGCGCAGAAGCGCGCTCCTGGCCGGCTCATCTCGCAGCGCGAAGTGAGGCATGTGCCCCGCCAGTTCGACGGCGGCGCCAAGGAGCGCCGCAGCCAGCGGATCAGACGAAAAGATGAGTACGGCGTGTCTGCTCACGTCGTCGCCCGAGCTCGTTGGATCAGGGAGAAATTGGATGGGAGAAGGTTGCTCCGCCGCAAGACGAGGACCACCGTCACGCGGGCAACATCCCACTTGACGTGCGGCTTGCAGAGGTAAACATTCGTCGCCGGGCGATCGACCGCTATTCGAATCTCGGTACGCGATTCCTTCGCACAGGCATCCCTCACAGCTGTCCTGGCTCATGATGATGGCGTACGACTCGAGCCAGACTCCGTCGAGTCGTCTGGCTGAAGATACGATCGACGCCGTGCGAGCGGCGTTACGGCAGTATCTGGCAACCGGATCCTCGTCTGTGCTCCAGGCTTCTCTGCTGCGCATGGCATCCGAGGCGCGCGAGAAGGCGATCCTTCCCGAGCATGTGCTGATCGTTCTCAAGGATGTCTGGAATGCTCTGCCGGAAGTTCGCGCGATGACCGACACGGGCGAGCAGATTCGTCTGCTGCAACGCGTGGTGACGATGTGCATCAGCGAGTACTATAGCGCCTGACGGTTCGGCGAAAAATGCCGGACTCAAGCCTGTAACTCAACGCACATGCTCGCCCACCGAGTCCGTGCGTGGCTCAGCACTGCGCCTCTGCCACGCCTCCGACGAACACTTCTCGCGTTCTATCTCGCCGCTGCGGCGTTCGATGCTGCGGGGAAAACGCTCGCCGCCCATCCAACGATCAACCGCGCGCTGACGCATTTCGTCAGCCCCGCTTCGGCCGACGAAATGCGCGGAGCGGCGAGACCGTCGGGCAACTTCGAGATCTTTCGCACCGCGTCGCGGCATCTCATCAGCGGGATCGATCTCTACGCGAAGTATCCCGACGAGCATTCCGACCGCTTCAAGTACAGCCCGACGTTCGCGCTGCTGTTCGCGCCGTTCGCCTGGATGCCGTGGCCGCTGGCGCTCTTCCTGTGGAGCACGCTGAATGCGCTCGTGCTCTTCGTGGCCGTCGAGCGAGCTCTTCCTGGCCGCGCAGGATTGCTCGCGATGCTCTGCCTTCTCCTCGAGGTGTTGCGAGGGATGCAGAACGCGCAGAGCAATGCGCTCGTCGCCGGCCTCGTCATTCTCGCCTTCGCTGCACTCGAGCGCGCCAACGCCTGGCGCGCCACTGCCGCCGTCGTACTCGGCGCATGCGTGAAGATCTTCCCGCTCGCTGCGCTGACCTTCGCGATTCCGCGTCGCCTCGCACTGCGGACTGGTGCGTGGGCCTTGGGCGTCGGTGCGGGGCTCGTGCTTCTGCCGCTCCTCATCACGTCACCAGCGACGCTGGCCGCGCAATACGGGTGGTGGCGAGGTGTGGAGTCTGTCGACGCACAGCAGCGGTGGTTCTCGGTCATGGAACTGGTGCACCGCTGGACCGGCGCGTCGTGGCCCAACTGGCCGGTCCAGCTCGCCGGAACGCTCGTGCTCGTTGCGCCCCTTGCCCTCCGCCGCGACCGATGGGACAACGCGCGATTCCGCTTTCTCTACCTCTGTTCGGTGCTGTTGTACATGGTGCTGTTCAATCACCAGGCAGAGCGGGCGAGCTACCTCATCGCCTTCGTGGGAGCGACGCTGTGGTACGCCGGATCAGCGAGAGAACGGTGGCAGTCGTGGATGTACGGGATCGCGTTCGTCACGATTCCATTGATGTCCACACTCGTGCCTGGCGCGCTTTTTCGCACCCCGACCGCAACGCTGTACCGTCTTGCGATTCCGGCGCTGGCAATCTGGCTCGCCGTGCAATGGGAGATGATGCGCGGCCGAGTTGTGAGTGATCGAGCCGGACAGTAACCCGCAGTTAGTAGTGCAAGTTGACGCAGTTGCGAGTGAAGTTAGAGGCGTTGACGCCGTAGAACTTCACTCGTCACTCGATCACTTCAACTATTAACTGCGGTTTACTCCCGACTCGTCAACTCGTAACTGTGGCAGTGAGATCGATCTGGACATTCCCTTTGAGCGCCGATGAGACGGGGCATCCCTCCTTCGTCGCCGCCGCGACCGCCTGGAACTTCGCGGCGGCGATGCCGGGTACCACCGCCTTCACGGTCAGCTTCATCGTCGTGATCTTGAAGCCCTCACCGACCTTTTCCACGGTGCACGCGGCCTGCGTCTCCACGCTTGTGGGAGCGAAGCCCTCCTTCTCGAGTCCGGCGCTCAGCGCCATGCTGTAGCAGGCGGCCTCTGCCGCCGCGAGCAGTTCTTCCGGGTTCGACCCCATCGCGTTCTCAAAGCGCGACCCGAAGCTGTAGCTCCCGCCCAGCCCCGTCTGCCCCTTGAATGACCCATTTCCTCCCTTCAATCCGCCCTTCCACTGCGCGGTCGCGGTTCTCGTCGGCATTCGTCTTCACTCTCGAGTAATGAGTTGGTGCACCCTCGCGCGCGAGGCGCGCGCTTGACGCATGGTTTCCCCTGCGCTTTATCTCCTGTCATGACGGAACCGGCCGAGTCGCCGCTCCCGCCGTCGGTGGCGCGAGTGCTGCGCACGTTTCGCGCCCTGGGGCGCGAAGAAAAGATGCAGGCGCTGCTGCACTACGCCAAACAACTCGAGCCCCTTCCTGAGCGCTTTCAAGCGCTCGATCGGGCGGAATTCACTGTACCGGAATGTCAGACGCGCGTCGATTTGTTCCCCGAAGTGCGCGACGGCAACCTCTACTTCTACGTCGACCTCAACGCGCGACAATCGCCGACGATCGCTGCCTTCCTCGCGATTCTCCTCTCCGCAGTGAACGGGCATCCTCCCGAGACCACGCTTGCGATTCCCAACGACTTCGTCCGGCAGATGATGGAAGGGATCGGGCTCGCCGGCCGCGAAGTGGGACTCAACGCCATGCTCGCTCGCGTGAAGCGTCACGCGCAGCGCGTCATCTTCATGCGCGCCTGAACATTCCAACCACCAGGAACTCGATGCCCGTCACCATCAAGGTCCGTCTCGACGGACCCTACTTCATCGACCTCACGCAGGGCGACGTCCTCATCACGGATCACGAAGGCACTCCGATCCCGATCCCGAAGGGAAAGACCGGCATCACGCTCTGCCGCTGTGGCGCATCAATCAAGAAGCCTTTCTGCGACGGCACGCACAGCCGCATGGGATTCAAGGCTGCCGAGGCGGCGCAGAAGGCGGTGGACACAGCCGCCGTCCCGCCGGCGGCGGGCTGACCACCCGCCTCTCGCTCGAGCACTTCGCATGCAGCGTGTCCTGAGCGCCGTCGCGTGGGTCGCCCTCGTACTGGTCGTGCTGTTCGGCGTCCTGTACGTGGGGGCCGTGTGGCTCGTCACCGCTCCCTTCGACCGCGGCCGGTATCACGCCGGCCGCGCCTTTCGCCAGCTCGCGGTCGCGCTGGTGACGCTCAATCCGCTCTGGCACTTCGAGACGGACGGCGAAGCACCGGCAGATCCACGTCTGCCGTACGTCGCGGTGTCCAACCACGAGTCGTACGCCGATATTTTTCTCATCAGTCATTTCCCCTGGGAAATGAAATGGCTGTCGAAGGACACGATGTTCAAGATTCCCGTCATGGGCTGGATGATGCGCATGGCGAACGACATTCCGATCGTGCGCGGCAAGCGCGAAAGCGTCGTGAGCGCGATGAAGGGCTGCCGCGACCGGCTGAGCGAGCGTGTCAGCGTCATGATCTTTCCCGAGGGAACGCGCGCGCCCACCGACGAAATGCTTCCCTTCAAGGACGGCGCGTTCAAGCTGGCGATCGAGGCGGGCGTGCCGATCCTGCCGATCGCTGTCGCCGGCACGCGCGACTGCATGGCGAAGGGGAGCTTCGCCTTCCGTCGCGCGCGAGCGAAGGCGCGTGTGCTGCCGCCAATTCCCACCACGGGCATGACCAATGCCGACGTCGCCGCGCTGCGTGACCGGACCCGCGACACGATCAACGCGGCGCGCCATGAGCTGCAACGGGAGCTCGCCGGCGAATCACGCGGCGCGTGACGACGGACGACGCGCTCGCGCCGCGCGACGAGGCCGAGCTGGAGGAGAGGCTCTCGCGCCCCACCGCATCGCTTCCAGCCGCGCTCTCGCAGGTGCCCGGCGACATCCTGATACTCGGCGCCGGCGGCAAGATGGGCCCCACCCTGGCGCGCATGGCCAAACGCGCCGATCCGGCGCGGCGCGTCATCGCGGTGTCGCGCTGGTCCGACCCAGCGAAGGCGGATGCGCTCCATGCTCACGGCGTGCAGACAGCGCAGGCCGACCTGCTGGATCAGCGCTCGCTCGCCGCCCTCCCCGACGCGCCGAACGTCGTCTTCATGGCGGGCCAGAAGTTCGGAACCGCCAATAGCCCCGCGACGACGTGGGCGATGAATGCCGCGGTGCCCGCGTTCGTGGGCGAGCGTTACGCGGGATCGCGCACCGTGGTGTTCAGTACGGGCAACGTGTACCCGCTCACACCGCCCGAGCGAGGCGGCTCGCTGGAAAGCGATCCCCCTCTGCCCATCGGCGAGTACGCCAACTCCTGTCTCGCACGCGAGCGGCTCTTCAGCGCCGCGGCGGCACGTCATGGCTCTCCGGTCGCGATCGTTCGGCTCAACTACGCACACGATCTGCGCTACGGCGTGCTCACCGATCTCGCCACGCGTCTCGTGCACCGCGAGCGAATCGATCTGCGCATGAGCTTCGTGAACGTCATCTGGCAAGGCGACGCGAACGCGCTTGCGCTCGCGGCACTCGTTCGTGCGACCGCGCCCGATCCCTTCATCATCAATGTCGCTGGTCCGAAGACGCTTCGCGTCGCCGAGCTCGCGCGCGCCCTTGGGCGTCGGCTTGGGGTTGCGCCGGTCTTCAGCGGCGAAGAAGCACCGGACGCACTGTTGAGCAACACTTCACGAATGCACGAGCTCACTGGCGATCCCCTGCTCCCGCTCGACACGCTGCTCGACTGGGTGGCTGCATGGGTGCAGGCAGGCGGCCGCCTACTCGGAAAACCGACTGGCTTCGAGCGGCGTGATGGCCGCTTCTGAGCAGGACGCCGCGATGCGCGCGCATCTATTGGCCGGTCAGGTGATTCCGGCGCATCCCCTCGCGCTCACCGCGCAGCGCACACTCGACGAGCGCCACCAGCGCGCGCTCACACGCTACTACGTCGATGCCGGCGCGGGCGGCATCGCTGTTGGCGTGCACACCACGCAGTTCGCCATCAGGCGCCCGGAGCACGCGCTCTACCGTCCCGTCCTCGAGCTCGCCGCCGATACCGTGCGCGCGTCACGCGCCAGCAACTCGGCTCCCCCCGCTTTCGCGCTCGTGGCCGGCGTCATCGGCGACACGCGGCAGGCAGTCGCCGAAGCGGAGATCGCCGCGGCGCTCGGCTATCAGGTCGCGCTACTCGGACTCGGCGCGCTGCAACGCGCGAGCGAACCGGAGCTGATCAGCCACTGCCGGGCCGTTGCGGAGGTGCTGCCACTGTTCGGATTCTATCTGCAACCGGCAGTGGGCGGACGCGCGCTGAGCTACGATTTCTGGCGCGAGTTCGCCGGGATCGAGCGCGCGTGGGCCATCAAGATTGCTCCATTCAACCGCTACCAGACGCTCGACGTCGTGCGCGCCGTCGCCGATGCGGGTCGCGAGGATATCGCGCTCTACACGGGAAATGACGACAGCATCATCACCGATCTGCTCACGCCATTCCCGGTGGTTGCGGGTGGCGAAGCCGCCACGCATCATATCGTCGGCGGACTGCTCGGCCAGTGGGCTTTGTGGACGCGCCGCGCGGTGCGCCTCCTCGATCGCGTGCGCGCGGCGCGTGGAGGCATGCTCGGCAGCGAATGGCTGCGCGACGCCGCAGCGCTCACTGATGCCAACGGCGCGATCTTCGACGCACGCCACGCGTTCGCGGGCTGCATTCCCGGCATTCACGAGGTGCTGAGACGCCAGGGCTTGCTGTCGGGGATCTGGTGTCTGGACCCGGCGGAGCGGTTGTCGCCCGGGCAGAGCGAGGACATTTCGAGAGTCAGTCGCTCGTACCCCGAGCTGAGCGACGACGCGTTCGTGCGCGAGAATCTCGACCGATGGCTTGCTTAGTACGAGATATCGACGTATGTCGGACATCGGCGGCCACGTTGAGAATCGGTGCGCCTGTGCGAGTCGTTCGCTAAAGGGACGTCGGAGGCGGACGGCGGACTTCTGACATCCGACCCGGCGTTGGGATCGGGCGATTTACGAACAGGGCATTGTCTACAACGCACTTTGAAACGCAGGGTGCGAAGTCCGACGTCGGCCGTCCGCCTCCGACGTCCCTTGGCAGGACAAGCCAGCCAAGCTACACAATTCTCGGAGTGGCCGCCGATGTCCGATTTACTGACTTACGCGCGATAGAGCACGGCGATCACGTCAGCAGTTCGTTGACCCACGAGTCCTTCGCCCGCCGCTCGAAACAGGCGCGCCATGTGCCGAGATCGGTGAGACTGGTATCGAACACCACCGTGTCCTTCGTGATCGCGCCACTGCCCGCGAGCGCGGACACCTCGGCTCGCGAGGCCGACTGAACGGCGCCATGGTCGTCGCGATAGAACACGCGGCCTCCTCCCAAGAGGCTCGCTCCCACCTCGCGCTCGAGCTGCTGCAGCACGCGAAAGAGTCCGTCGATCGAACAGCCGGTGGCGCCAGCCGTGCTCTGATCCACCGCAACGACGAGAAATCGGCCATCGCGCCACTCGCGTGAAACCGTCAGCGGCGCGCCGTGCGCCTTCCAGTCGGCCAGGTGGAGGTCCACCCCCTCCAGCAACGCCTTCGTTCCATCGTCGCTCAGGGGCTTGTCGCTGCCAAAGACCCAGACGCGGGCAGAATCTGGCAGTGTGTCGAAGGGAACGACGGGCATGTGAGTCCGGCCTTGGAATGGGAATCGCGTGCATCGCCACTCGCGCGCGACGCAGCGTCAGTGCAAGATAGTCGTGAGCAAAACGACCTCTCCAGCGATGGACCACGAAATCCCGACCTCCGACGCTCCCGTCAACTCCGCCGATGAGCGATATCGGCCCCTCTTCGCCCTCTCGCCTCAGCCCGCTTGGGTCTACGATCGGGCGACGCTGTGCTTTCTGGAGGTGAACGAGGCCGCTGTGCGGAGCTACGGATGGACGCGCGAGGAATTCCTCGGGATGACCCTACGCGACATTCGTCCGCCCTCGGCGCAAAGCCATCTCGACGAGGTGCTTGCGAGCACGGAAAGCACCCAACGTTACAGCGCAGGCTCGCTGCACCGGACGAAGGACGGACGGCTTCTTCACGTCGAGGTCAGCTCCTATCCGCTCGAGTTCCTTGGCCGCCCGGCGCGCATGGTGCTCGTGTACGACGTGACCGAACGCGAGTCGGCGTTACAGGCCCTTGTGCTCAGCGAGCAAAAGTACCGCTCCGTGCTCGAGCAGCTGCAGGACGTCTTCTTTCGCACCGATGACTCGGGGCTCTGGACGTTCCTCAACCAGGCGTGGGTAGCGCTCACCGGCAATCCGGTCGAGACGAGCCTCGGCACCCATTATCTCTCCTACGTTCACCCGGCCGATCGCTCCGTGCTCCTCGACGCTTTCCGTCCCCTTGCCGAGGGTGCGGCCGAGAGCGCGCTCGTTGAAGTGCGCTACTTCCATCGCGCAGGCGGCTATCGATGGGTCGAAGCGAGAGCACATCTGGTGCGGGGCGATCACGGCGAGGTGGCGGGTACGATGGGCACACTGCGCGACGTGACAGAGCGTCGTGCGGCCAACGAGGAGCGGGAGCGTCTCGCGACGAACATCCGCCAGCTTCTCGACGCATCGGGCGAGGGCATCTACGGACTCGACGCTCGCGGCGTGGTCACCTTCGTCAACCGGCGCGGCTCCGAGATGCTCGGTTACGAGCCAGAGGAGCTGATCGGACAGGTGATGCACGATCTCACGCACCGCTCCAGACCGGATGGGTCGCCGTATCCGGCGTCGGAATGCCCGATCTATCGCGCGGCCGTCGAGGGAATTCCGTGCGAAGTGTGCGACGAGGTCATGTGGCGCAAGGACGGCAGCGAAATGCAGATGGAATACGTCGCCTCACCGGTTCGCGAGCACGGGCGCCTCTCCGGCGCAGTCGTGAACTTCCGCGACATCACCGCGCGCAAGCAAGCCGAGTTCGAGCTCATCGTCGCGCGCGATGCGGCCGAAGCGGCGAGCCACGCGAAGAGCGATTTTCTCGCGCGCATGAGCCACGAGCTGCGCACCCCGCTCAACTCCATCATCGGATTCGCGAACGTCCTGCACAAGAACAGGGCGGGCACGATGACGGAGGATCAGCTCTCCTTTTCCCATCGCATCGCGACCAACGGACTTCATCTCCTCGGGCTGATCAACGACATTCTGGATCTTTCGAAGATCGAGGCGGGGAGGATGGCCCTCGATCTGTCCGCTGTCATGCTCGACACGCTGGTGCGCGAGACGATCGAGGAGCTCGAGGGCCAGACCCGCGACCGGCCCGTGATACTTCGCGCCGAGATTCCCGACACGATCCGTTCGATACAGACCGATGCGGCACGCATGAAACAGGTGCTCATCAACCTCATCGGCAACGCGCTCAAGTTCACCGAGCGCGGCGAGGTGGCCGTTCTGATCGATGTGGACACGGAGGGACTTCCAACGCGGATCGCCGTGCGCGACACCGGAATCGGCATTCCGGCGCATCGGCTCGACGCCATTTTCGACACCTTCGAGCAGGCCGAGTCGATGACGGGGCGCCGATTCGGCGGGACTGGGCTCGGGCTCGCGATCTCGCGGTCACTCTGCGATCTGATGGGTCACCAGCTCGAAGCGGCCAGCGTCGAAGGAGAAGGCACCACGATGTTGATTCGGCTCGGCGATCCCCCTCGCTCGTCACGACGGAACACGCCGATCGGGATGCCGGCCATCGTGGCGAAGGAGCCCACTCCGCCTTCCTCGCGCGCCGGTGACGACGCAAGCACTCCGTTGATCCTCGTCGTCGACGATGATCCCGATGCGCGGCTTCTGCTCGGGCAGCTCATCGAGGATGCAGGCTGCCGCGTCGCGAACGCCGATTCGGGGATCGAGGCGCTCCGCCTGGCGCGCGAGCTCCTGCCAGACATGATCTTTCTCGACCTCCGGCTCCCGAAGATCAGCGGCTTCGACGTGCTTCGTATTCTACAGACGGACGACGCGCTCAGAAACACTCCCGTCGTCATCGTCAGCGTAGTGGGCAACGAATCGCGTCCCGGGCTTGCCGGCGCCGCCGCAATTCTCGACAAGCCGGTCAGCCGGCAGCAGGTGATCGACGTCATCCGACGCTGGCTGCCAGAGACGATTCGCTGAGCGCTCACGCAATGTCGTTCTTCGCCACGACGGCTCTCGCTGCCGGAACGGGACTCGTCGTTCTCGCGCTTGCCAGTCGCACTCGTCGCGTGCAGCGGCTGGACAACCTGCTGGAGGAGAAGGCCGGGCTACATCGCCCGCGCCTCCGCCGGCTCGCCGGCTCCGCAACGCTGACCGGCGAGAAGTTCGTGCATCCCGTCATCGCGGCGGCGACCGCTGGCACGCTGGTCCTCACCAGACCCGGTTCCCCGCTCCGCTTCGTACTCCCACTCGCCAGCGCATCGCTCGGCGGGATCGTCGCGCATCATCTGGTCAAGTTCGTCTACCACCGGCCGCGACCGGAAGTCGCGTTGCTTCGCGACAAGACCGAAGCGGCTTTTCCGAGCGGACACACGACGAACGCGACGGCGGTGGTGACGACGAGCGCGTACATGCTGGTGCGCGAAGGGTTGGTGCCGTTGCCCATAGCAGTTGTCTGCGTGATCGTGCTCTGTCTTGCCACCGGGCTCAGTCGTGTGGCATTGGGGTGGCACTGGGGGACGGATGTGCTCGGGGGATGGATTGCGGGGATTGGAGTCGCGGCGATGGCCTGCTGGGCGTACGAGGCAATGCGAGCCAGTATTTAACTACCGTTTACTACGTATTTCGTACGGTGTATTACTCGGTTTTACGGCTTGGTCGGAAGCTGAATGAACGGCGTCCCTCCGCCAGAAACCATCGGCAGCTTCCCGTCCCACTTGTTCGCAATCTGATACTGCACGAGCGTCGATGTGATACTGCGCGCCAGCAGCTCGTTCGCTCGTGCCTGCGCTTCCGCTTCGGCGGTGATCGCCTTCGCGCGCCCGGCCGCCTTGATCGAATCGCCCTGCGCGTTGAATGTGTTTTTCTGAAGCTCGTTCTGCGCCGTGAGTGCTTGCTGCTGCATCACGTTCTTCTGATTGATCGCTTCCATCACCGCCGGTGGCGCGCGCAGCTCGTTGATCGTGAACTGCTTCACGTCGAAGCCGAGTGGCGCGAGATGTTTCGCGATGAGCGCGTTTACGCGATTGGTCACTTCCGCCTTCTTCGGCCCGATCACATCGGCGACCGGCTCCGTGCCAACCACCTCCTGCAGCGCCTGACGAATGGTCTGCTTCACGAAGCCATGCGTGATCTGGTTGATATCCGTCCGGAACATCGTGTACAGCTGGGGCGTGTGCGACTGCTCGAGCTGAAACGAGAGCGACACGTCGAGCGCGAGGGGCTGCCCTTCCACGCTGTTCACGTTGATCTCGTCGTTCTGTGTCGAGCCCTCACTCGGGCTCTTCGCGAGAATGAGCGTCTTCAGGAAGATCGGGTACTCCTCGATCCCCGTGAGGAAGGGCACACGTGCGTGCACGCCTGGGCCGAGTGGCACGGGATCCACGCCACCACCGCCGCGGTGGATCACGATGCCGACATAGCCCGGGTTCACGTAGGTGAACGTCGAGGGAAGGAGCAGCAGCACGACGAGGAGTGTGACCGCGCCGATCACCACGCGTTTGAGTTTGCTGCGCGCTTCCGTATCCAGCTCGAAATGCATCGTGCCGATACGGTCCGACATCGGGCTATTCATGGAGCGTCTCCTCGTAACAGTCGGGGCACACTCGCTCTCCGTTCGCGAGACGTACCAGTTGGACTTCTGTGCGCAGGCCGTGAATAGGGCACACCAGTGCAGCCATGCGCTCGATACGTTTCCGGTTTCGCGTCTGACGGAGTCGGACGCCCGCTGGTGTCAACATGATCAGCAACCAATAAAGGAGGGCACCCCCCGCCGCAATCAGCGCGACGAACAGCACCCCTTCCGTGATGATGGCACCCATTAGTTGCTTTCTCCGGCGCGATTCGGCGCGCCAACGTATGTACCGTTAGACGCGTGGAGGGGGCCGAAGGTTTCGCCAGGGTACTTGGGTTCTCAGATTCTGGAGTTCAATACTGTCCGCAGCGCCTGCTCCAGCGTCGGATGCTGAAACTCGAACCCCGACGCCATCAGCGCCTTTGGCAGGGCGCGCTGGCCGGCGAGAAGTGTCGCGTGCGCCATCTCGCCGTAGACGAGCTCGAGAGCGAATCCGGGCAGCGGCAATAGCGCCGGACGTTCGAGCACGCGGCCCAGCGTCGTGGCGAAGGTAGCGTTGGTCACCGGATTCGGCGCGACGAGGTTAACGGGGCCGGCGAGCGTATCGGTGAACAGCGCGTGCTCCATCGCGCCGAGGTGGTCGTCGAGCGAGATCCAGCTCATCCACTGACGGCCCCCTCCGATCGGACCACCCACGCCGAGCTTGAAGGGAAGCAGCAGCTTCTCCAGTGCGCCGCCATCGGGCGCGAGCACGATGCCCGTGCGCAGCAGCACGAGCCGCACCCCCGCATCGGCGATCGGCGCGGCGGCACCTTCCCACTCCCGGGCGAGCGTGCCGAGGAAATCGTTGCCCGGTGCGCTGCTCTCGTCGAGCAGCTCGTCGCCGCGATCGCCGTAGTAGCCCACGGCCGAGCCGCTGAGCACGACGCGCGGCTTCACCTCCATCGCCGCGACGGCGCGCGCAATGAGCTCCGTGCCGCGAAGGCGGCTCTCTCGGATCTCCCGCTTGTGCTCCGTGGTCCAGCGGCGCGCGATCGGCGCGCCGGCCAGGTGCACGATCGCATCCGAGCCTTCAAGCACACGCGCGTCGAGCGTTTCGCTGGCTGGATCCCACCGCACGTCGCCCGGCTGCGCGTCGCGCGCCGAGCGCACAAGTCGCCGCACCCCGTGCCCCCCCTCGCGCAGTCGCGTCACGAGAGCGGAGCCGATCATCCCCGTCGCACCGGAGATGGTAATGGTGGGCGGCAGCCGCTTGGCCTGAAGGCGATTGGGCATGTCTGCAAATATGCACCCGGGTCCGGCGAAGCTGACAGCCGAGTCCCGCGCATCGGGAGTTCTCCAACAATTATTGGTTCAAGTTTTCGAGTTGAGCTCTGGTCGTAGATCCCAAGGGCGTAACGTCATCCCAGCACGGAACACGTTCGATGCTTAACGGCGGAACGGACGACCACTTCAGTTCCGCCGTTCTGTTTCCCAATGGCCACGTCAGAAAGTGATGTTACGCCACAGCGACCTGCGACCAGAGCATAACTGAAGCAACTTCAACCAAGAACTGCAGGACAACTCTCCGACTCTCAACTGTTTCCGAGTCTCTCACGCCGCCGACGCTCCAGCAGCGACGGCAGCTCCAGCAGGGCCGCGCAGGAGATCCTCGAACAGGGTCGTCCACGTGCCTTCAGTCATCAGAGGCCGGCCTTTGCGGCGCCAAGCAGGGCGGCGACTGCCGCGATGAGCGAGGCAGGAGTAAAGGGCTTGTCCAGCAGCGCATGATCCAGCGAGGGCAGACCGTAGTCCGCCAGCACGTTGTCCGTGTAGCCCGAGACGAACAGCACGGGCAGTCCAGGACGGCGCGTCGTCATGCCCTGCGCGAGCTCGCGGCCGTTCATGCCGGGCATGATCACGTCGGTCAGGAGAAGATCGATCGGGCCGGCGTACGCGTCAGCGAGGACGAGCGCGCTCGCGCCATCGCTCGCCGAGAGTACATGATAGCCCGCTCGCTCGAGCGTCGTCCGCGCAATGGCGCGCACCGCGTCATCGTCTTCAGCAAGAAGAATCGTATCCTCGCCACGAGCCTTCGTTTCGAGCGGGTGTGGCCGCCTAATCGCGGCCTCGTGCTCGGAAGCCACGGGGAAATACACGGTGAAGGTCGAGCCCTCTCCCGGCACGGATTGCACGTCCACACCACCCCCGCTCTGCTGGACGATGCCGTAGACAGTGGCGAGACCGAGGCCGGTTCCATTGCCGCGCTCCTTGGTGGTGAAGAAGGGCTCGAACAGCCGCTCGCGCACCTCTGGAGTGATTCCGGTGCCGGTGTCCATCACGCTGAGTGTTGCGTACCGGCCTGGCGGCAGCGTTCCCCCCGCGACTGTCTGCGGGCGCGTGAAGGAGCTCTCGCCCGTCGCGAGCACCAGGCGGCCACCGCGATCCATTGCATCCCGCGCGTTGACGACGAGATTGAGAATGACCTGTTCGACCTGCGCGGGATCGGCGCAAACAAGCGGCGAATCCGGCGCCAGCGACAGATCGAGCACGATGCTCTCGCGAATGAGCCGGCGCAGGATCTTCTCGGTTCCCTCCACCGCGGTGTTCAACGCGAACACCGACGGCTTGAGCAGCTGCCGCCGGCTGAACGCCAGGAGCTGATGGGTCAGCTCGGCCGCGCGCTGGGCGGCGCGACGAATTTCCTGCACGTCGTCGCTCGCCGGCATGTCCGCGGGAATGGACTCGAGGGCGAGATCGCAATAGCCAAGGATCGCCGTGAGCAGGTTGTTGAAGTCGTGCGCGATACCGCCGGCGAGACTGCCTACCGCCTCCATCTTCTGCCATTGGCGCAACTGCTCCTGCGACTCGCGCAGCGCGGCCTCGGTCCGGTTGCGTGCGGTGACGTCGACCGCGACGACCAGTCGTGTGCGTGCGCTGCCGTCGAACAGCTCATCCGAGGTGATCTCGACGTCGAGGATCTCGCCGGTGCGCGTGCGGTGTCGCCAGAGCGAGCCCACCACCCGCTCGCGCTTGAGCGTGGGCACCACACCAGACAGGCGCTCGCTCTCCTCGGGTGGTCGGATGTCGAGCAAGGTCATGCCGAGGAACTCGTCGCGCGAGTATCCGTAGCGCTCCACCGCTGCCTGGTTCACGGCGAGAAAGTGCAGCGATTGCACGTTGTATATCCACATCGGCAGCGGGAGCGTGTCGAAGAGTGCGCGGTAACGGCGCTCGCTGTCAGTGAGCTCGTTGCTGCGCCGCTCGAGAGCGGCCGCCATCCGGTTGAAGGTCTCGGCGAGTTGGCCGAGCTCACCTTCGGCCTCGACCTGCGAGCGGTGCGACAGGTCACCGGCGGCGAACGCGTCGGCGTCGGCGGTGAGCGCGATCACGGGACCAGCAATCAGCCTCGCGAGCAGCCACGCGAGACCGAGGCTCACGAGTAGTGACGCGAGACCGAGGCCGATCACCTCGTGCTCCTGCGCCTGGACCTGCTGAAGGACAACGTACTTCGGGATGCCCACGAACACATGCCAGGGCACGCGTGTCGCCGTGGCGAATCCGGACAGCCGGGCGACGCCGTCCACTCCCGTCACCTCGCTCACGCCTTCGCGCGCGGCGAGTGTCTCGCGCGTGGACGAGAGCGTGCTGATGTCGCGTCCCACCCACTCCTCGCCACCCTTGGTCCGCGCCAATACGACGCCGCGGTCGTCGAGCAGCGTGACCACGGCTTCCGCAGGCAGGTTGGCTGGAATGAGCAGCGCGCGAAGCTGCGCGAGCATGGTTGACGCAGCGACGATCCCGCGCACGTGCCCGTCGGGTGCCAGCACCGCGCGGCCGATGCCGAGCGCGTATTGGCCGGTCACTCGTCCAATCATCGGCTCACCGATGCCGATCCCTCGAGAGGCGACCGCGTCGCGATAGTACTTGCGGTCGGCCACGGTGAGCGGCATTCCAGCGCGCGGTGCGTTGGAAAGCCCGATTACATGTCCCGCGCTGTCGGCGACCGTCAGATTGAAGAAGCGAATCTTGCTGACATCGCCGCTCACCGAAGTGAGCAACTGATTGTTGAAGGCTCGGCCGCTCGAGTCGGTTCGCACGACGTGAGTGAGCGTGATCAACAGCGCATCCACGACGCTCACATGATCGTCGACGCGCGTGGCGATGCGCTGTGCCAGCTGAAGCGCGACCTGTTCCGCATTCTGGCGCGCCTGCCTGTCCGCCTCGCGAACCTGGACGACGGAGAAGAGCACTGGCGGAACCGCCGCCGCCGCAACGAGCACGAGAAGGCGAAGCTGAATGCTCAGCCCGCGCCTCGAGCTCTGCCGAGAGGCGACTGGGACTGGGGTGGAGCCATTCACCGATACCGGTGTAGGGGATTTGTCGCTGCGCACGTGACCTCTATCGAACCGGCGAGAGAGAGAGCATCCTTGGGCGCGCCACACAAGCCCTTCGCCCCATCGAACATGAGCGTATGGCTCCATGGCGACGGCGTTGACCGGCGTCGGCGTAATCACTTTGTGGAAGGAGGACTAGCACGATGATTCTGGCACCTGCTGAAGCGGGGGGAGTGGCAGCCGCACTGGTGAAATTAGCTGATCCGTGGGCAAAGATATTCTCGCACTCCAAGGGAGTATCGGCCAGCGTCACCTTTCTTCACCTGGCACCGCTCGTTTTTGCCGCCGGCGTCGCGTTCGCGGCAGACAGGGCCACCCTGCGCGCGGCGAAGGCCGGAGCCGCCGAGCGAACTCGGCAGCTTCAGGAGATCATGGCCTCGCACCGGATAATCCTGAGCGGTCTCGCTCTCTCATTCGTGAGCGGCATTTTACTGTTCCTCTCCGACGTCGAGACCTTCCTCGGATCGGTCTATTTCTGGGTCAAGCTGGGATTGGTGGGTCTTCTCCTGTTGAACGGATTCTTCATGACGCGAACCGAGAAGAAGCTCGTGGCATCAGGAGAAAGTGTGGCATTGTGGGCACGGATGCGAACTATCGCGCTGTTGAGCGCCGTACTCTGGCTGGCGACGACGCTCGCCGGCGTGGTACTCAAGGAATTCGCCTGACCGCTGCGGCGATGCGCCAACCGCCACGCCTCAACACCGCCCTCTCCTCACACCTTAAGGAGAAGAGCTACAAGTTTGTGAGTCGGAGAGTTAACTGCAGTTTTTAGTTGAAGTTGCCTCAGTGGTGAGTGAAGTTTGACCGCGGACAAACGTCGTGAGCCGCAGTTAACTTCTGCTCCGAACTGGATAACTTGCACTACGAACTGCGGTTAACTCTCCGACTGGCCACTGAATCACTCAAAAGGATGCTGATCGGGATCGCGGGAATGGTCGGCTCCGGTAAGAGCACCCTCACGCGCGCCCTCGCGGCGCGTTTCGGATTGCAGCACGCGCTGGAGAGCGTCGACGACGAGAATCCGTGGCTGGAAAAGTTCTATGCCGGCGGCGAGGAGGCGATGCGCAAGCACGCGCTTCAGCTCCAGCTTCACTTTCTCGCCACGCGCTTCGAGAGCATGCGACGCATGCGCGGGGCGGGAGGAAGCTGGATTCTCGATCGCACCTGGTACGAGGACGCCGAGATCTTCGCGCGTGGCCACTTCGAGGAGGGGTTGATCTCCTCGCTGGAGTGGGAGCTCTATCGTCGCCTCTACGTCGAGCTGCTGCACTCTCCAGCCGCGCGGCCGCCCAAGCTCCTCGTGTACCTCCATGCTCCGCTGGAGACGATCGTCGAGCGGATCCGCACACGTGGCCGCCCGATGGAGAAGGACACCGCCGAGAGGTACTGGGCGACCCTTCACGCGCGCTACGAGCGCTGGATCGGAGGCTTCCGCGCATGCCCGGTGCTGAGCCTCGACGTGCGCGGCTACGACCTCGTCGCCGATCCGCTCGCAATCGAAGAGATCGCGGCGAGAGTGCGGCAGAGGCTCGAGCCGGAGCTGCCGCAGACCGAGCTATTTCCCGCGTCGTTGACGCGGGCAATAGCGTCGGACAGTCTGACAGTCTGATCCGAACTTCGCCGTCCGGTTCGTGTACTACAAGCTGTCCGCAAGCCACCATCCGGAGCCCTCCATGTTCCACTCGCGTCGAATCCTCGCGCTCCTCGCTGCCTCTGTCCTGGCCGCTGGCTGTCGCGACAAAACGCCCGCCCCCACTGACTCCGCGCTCGCGCAGGATCTCGCGATGGCGCAGCGTGGCGGCGTGGCGGGACCAAGTGTCTTCAACGACGCCCCACTCGGTGGCGCCGCGCCACGCAGCCGTGCGCCTGCCGCACCAACCCCTCGTCCAGAGCCGCCGCGCGCGAATGCGCCGACTCCTCGGCCGAGTCCGCGCCGGCAGCAGCCGCCCGCGCAGGTCGCGCGTACGCCCGAGCCGACACCTTCTCAGCCCGTCGCAACGGCGCAGGCACCTGCGCCGGCACCCGCACAAGCACCGGCGCCGGGGATCATCGGCTCCGGCTCACACGTCGGGATGAACACGAACGCGCGTGTCTGCACGGCCAACTTGCTCGTCGGCGACAAGTTCACCGCCACAGTCTCCAGCGGGACGGTTGGTTCGAACGGTGCGGCCATTCCAGCCGGCTCGACGGTCGTGCTCGAAGTCGCGTCGGTCGATCGCAGCGATCCCATCGAGTCGAGCCGGATTGCGTTCCGCGTTCGCTCGGTCGATGTGAATGGCGTGCCGCAGCCTGTCGCTGGCGACGTCGCCGTCCTGGCCTCGATGGACAAGGTCCAGTCGTCGTCTGGCAACGACCGAAACAAGGTGATCGGCGGTGCCGTCGCGGGCGCGGTGCTTGGAAAGATCTTTGGCAAGAGCACGAAAGCGACAGTAATCGGTGCCGCAGCCGGTGCGGCAGCGGGAACCGTTGCCGCGCGAAACTCACAGAACAGCGACGCATGCCTGCCGCAGGGCAGCCCGATGCGGCTGACCATCACGCGCGATATCGTCGTACGCAGCGCGATCTGACGGCACTCAGACATCGGGATCCCACTCTGAGTCTATCGCGCCCTGTACGGTGGTTCTGACAGGGACGATGGAGGCAGACGGCGGATTTCGGACGTCACACCCTGCGTTGACGAAAAACGCCGAAACCGAAGTGTGAAGTCCGCCGTCCGCCACTGACGTCCCTTTAAAGGACAACCCAACAAGGCGCGCGACTCTCAGAGTGGTGACCCTCGGTAGTGCGCGTTTGCGGTACGACCTTACGAGCCAAGGGGTAGCAAGCGTACTCTATATCGATGTCCGCCAACGAACACGACAACTCCGACGATCTCTCTCCCCCTCCCAACGCTTCCGAGGAGGAGCGGGCCATGCGCGACGCGCAAGCTCGCGCGCTGGCCGAAAGCGGGTTGGGATCGGGGTTGCTCGCGCGACAGCAAACTCCGGCAGACGAAGAGCCCGTCGCCGTGTTCAAGGTCTGTCCGCATTGCGGCACAGAGTACGAAACGACGGCGCGCTTCTGTCCGAGCGACGGCACTGCACTTCGCCCCAAAGGGGCAGACTCGCTCATTGGCCGAGTGCTCGCGGATCGCTATCACATCCTGAAGCGCATCGGGGAAGGCGGGATGGGCCGCGTCTACCTCGGCGAGCACGTGAAGATGAACCGTCAGTGCGCGATCAAGGTGATGGGCCCCGCGCTGGTGAACGACGCCGAGTCCGCGGCGAGATTCGCCCGTGAAGCCTCGAACGCGGCGCGCATCATTCATCCCAACGTCGCCGCCGTGTTCGACTACGGCGAAAGCGACGGACTGATCTACCTCGTCATGGAGTTCGTGGACGGAGAGCCGCTCGCGCGCGTCCTCACCCGGGAAGCGCCGCTCGCGCTCGACCGCGCCCTCGACCTCGCGAGCCAGATCGCCGATGGACTCGGCGCCGCGCACGAGCTGGGGATCGTGCACCGGGACCTGAAGCCGGACAACATCCTCGTCACACGCACGCGCACGGGGCGCGAGATCGCAAAGGTCGTCGACTTCGGCATCGCGAAAGCCATCCAGGAAGGTGTGGGAGAAGGGCTCACGCACACCGGCCAGGTGATCGGCACCCCTGAGTTCATGAGCCCGGAGCAGCTGCTCGGCGATCCGGTCGATGCACGGAGCGATCTGTATGCGCTGGGATGCATTCTTTATCTCATGCTCACCGCGTCGCCGCCCTTCGATGCTCCGACGCGAGAGCAGATGATCAAGCGCCGGCTCTCGGAAGATGCGCCACATGTGCACGAGATCGATCCGGCACTGCCGGACAGCGTTGCACGAATCGTTGCCCGGTTGCTCGCGCGCTCACCGAAGGAGCGCTACGGCTCGGCCGCCGAGGTGAAGGATGCACTGGCTGGTGCGCACGTGCGTCGCTCCGGCGTCGTGCGCGCGCCCCTCGAATCGCTGCCCACCCTGCACAGTGCGCCGACGGTGGCATTTCTCCACGCGACGCAGGCCACGACGGAGGTGACCGAGATCCCCGAGTCGAAGCCCATGCGACGCACGCCGATCGTGATCGGTGGTGCGGCAGTGGCGACGATCGCGATTGCACTCGTCCTGCGTGGAAGGCCAAGCCCCGTGGACACCGAGCGTCTCGATAGCATCACGAAGGACAGCGTCGTCGCGGCCGCGATCGCGGCCTCTCACATCGACACCGTCGCACCCGCTCGTGATTCGACGGCGGCCGTCACCGCGCCCGTACCGATGGTGGACACCGCGCGACTGAATGCGCGGCTCACACAGAAGCGCGCGCACGACAGCGTCGCACGCATCACAGACCTCAACACGACCGCGGTGCGACGCGCAATCGTTCGCTACGCGCACGCCATAGAGAGCGGCAACATCGCGACGCTCCGGAGCGCGTATCCGGCGATGACGCCGCAGCAGCAGGACAATTGGGAGAAAACGTTCTTTGCGCGCGCTGACAAGATCGCGGCGCCGATCCGTTACGGCGCGACGCGGATCGCCCGGGATACCGCCGAAGCGGATTTCACACTGCTGCTGAACATCCTGACCAAGGATACGAAGCAGAGCGTCAGCTCGCCGCTGAAGCAGCACGCGAAGCTGGTGCGTCATGGTACAAGCTGGCAGATCGTCTCGCTGAAGTGAGCGTGACGCGAGGTCAGGACTTCTTGCCGAGCTTTGCGCGGAGGTCGTTGGTCACGCTGTCGAGCTGCGCTGCATCATAGCCGACGTCCCACTCCTCGCCGCGCTGCCAGTTGGCTTCGTCGCGAAGCTGTAGCCTGCGCCAATCGTCGCCAAGGAATTTTCCGCTGACGCGTGTGCGATAGCGCAGATCCGGCACCCCGTCGCGCTGAAGACTCGCCTGCCACGCAGTCATGGCGAACCCGGCGCGCGGATCGACGACTTCCACCGTGTAGCGCTGTCCGAGCTCGTCGGTGAGCAGGCGCATGGCCTGCGTGTGCGTGAGCCCCTCGCGCACGTCGATCATGCGCGTGACCTGCGACTCCGCGGTCGAGCGCACGAAGCTTGCCGGCGCCTGTGGGGCAGAATTGAGTTGGCCCATCGAGGCGCAGCCCACCAGGCCGACCAGGAGAATGACGCGACGCATCTTTCAATATGTCGGACAGTCGGACAGTCTGACAGTCTGACGGCGGGCTGGACAGTCGGACGGCATGAGCTACACACGCGTGAATCTCGAACTTGTGAGGAGCTGAAGTTGACTGGCCACTTCAGGCACTGAGTCAACTGCCTTTCAAACTTCTGCTCCCACTAGCGAGATCGATGCCGACTGTCGATTTTCATCGTATGCGAATTGCTGTCCCACTCGAAACTGCCCCCGGGGAACTCCGGGTCGCCCTCACCCCTGATAGCGTCGTTCGTCTGGTGAAGGGCGGTCACGAGATTCAAATTCAAGCCGGCGCGGGGGAACGCGCCGGCTTTCCTGATTCCCTCTACGCCAGTGCCGGCGCCTCGGTCGTCGATGGCGCGGTGCTCTACGACGGCGTGGCGCTCGTCTGCCGAGTGCAGCCGCCGTCCCATGACGAAGCCGCCCTCATGCCTCGCGAGGTTTCCCTCCTCTCGCTGCTGAATCCTGCTCGCAACCACGAGCTCCTCCAACAGCTCGCCGAGCGCGGGATCACAGCCCTCGCTCTCGAGCTCGTGCCGCGCATCACTCGCGCGCAGTCGATGGATGTGCTCTCCTCGCAGAGCACCGTGGCCGGCTACAAGGCCGTCCTCATCGGTGCCGCCGCGCTGCCGAAATTCCTGCCGATGCTCACGACCGCCGCCGGCACCGTGTCGCCGGCAAAAGTCTTCGTCATCGGCGCCGGCGTCGCGGGTCTTCAGGCCATCGCGACGGCGCGCCGGTTGGGCGGAGTCGTCTCCGCCTTCGACGTCCGGCCCGCGGCACGCGAGCAGGTCCAATCGCTCGGCGCCACCTTCGTCGCCTCTGAGCTGGTTGTCGCGGGATCGGAGACTTCCGGTGGATATGCCAAGGCACAGAGCGAGGACGACGCCCAGCGAACGCGCAACGCGCTCGCGGCACACCTGCGCGACATGGATCTCGTCGTCACCACGGCTCAGATTCCCGGCCGGGATGCGCCGCGTCTGATCACGGCGGAGATGATCGGCGGCATGAAGCCGGGCTCCGTGATCGTCGATCTTGCCGCCGAATCAGGTGGCAACTGCGAGCTCACGCGCGCTGGAGAGACGGTGCAGGTGGGCATGGTGTCCATCGTCGGACCGTTGAACATCGCGGCCAGCGTTCCGTTCCACGCCAGCCAGATGTTCGGCAAGAACGTGCTCGCGCTGGTCACACATCTCTCGAAGGACGGCGCACTCGTGATCGACGCCGCCGACGAGATCACCGGACCGATGACCGTCGTTCGCGACGGGCAGGTCGTCGCGAATTCCCCTTCCTGATTCTGACGCAATGCTGATTCTAGAGCTGTACATCTTCGTGCTCGCCGGATTCGTTGGTTTCATGGTGATCACGAAGGTGCCGCCACTGCTGCACACGCCGCTGATGTCGGCGACCAACGCCATCTCGGGAATCTCCGTCGTCGGATCGATGGTCGCCGCGGGCGCGAAGCATGGCAATGTCGCCACCATCCTCGGCTTCATCGCCGTGGTATGCGCGACGACGAACATCGTCGGCGGCTTTCTCATCACCGACCGCATCCTGAAGATGTTCCGGCGCGACGACCGCAAGACCGCCGTGGCGAAACACTGATGCGCGAATACATCACACAGGGCACCTATCTAGCCGCAGCCGTCCTCTTCATCCTCGGCCTGCGCGGTCTCACGCATCCCGATGGCGCGCGACGAGGCATGCAGTACGCCGCGTTCGGCATGCTGGCGGCCATCTGCGGCACGCTGATCAATTTCCAGATCCTCGACTACCGGTGGATCGCCGCGGGTCTCCTGCTTGGTACGGTGATCGGCTATCCGCTCGGCATGTGGGTGCCGACGACGGCGCTCCCGCAACGTATCGCGATATCGCTCAGCTTCGGCGCGCTGGCCGCGACGCTCGTCGGCGTATCCGAGTACTACAGCGTATTCCACGGCGGCGAAGGCACCATCGCCGCATCCCGCATGGCGGCGCTCGGCTTCGAGGTGCTGCTCGGTTCACTCACGGTGACGGGCGCGCTCATGGCGTTCGGCAAGCTGCAGGAGCTCCTCCCCTCGCACCCGGTGACGTATCGCGGGCAGAACCTGGTGAATTTCGTCCTGTTCATCACGGCTCTCGGGCTCTTCACCGCCTGCATCGTCAATCCGGCAAACACGGCCGCCTTCTATGGAATGATCGCCGTCGCCGCCATACTTGGCGTGCTGATGGTCATTCCAATCGGCGGCGCCGACATGCCCGTCGTCGTCGCGCTGCTCAACTCCTACTGCGGCCTGGCCGCGGCGGCGACGGGCTTCGCGCTCGGCAACAGCATCCTCATCATCTGCGGCGCGCTCGACGGCGCGTCGGGCTTCCTGCTGTCGATCCTCATGTCGAAGGCGATGAACCGTTCGTTCGCCAACGTGCTGTTCGGCGCGTTCGGCGGCGGTCCGCCCTCGGAAGCCGCAGCGTCCGGCTCGGCGCTTCCTGTTCACGCGATCTCGGTGGAGGACGCCGCGATCCAGCTCGCCTACGCGCAGCGCGTGATCATCATTCCCGGCTATGGAATGGCCGTCGCGCAGGCACAGCACGCCGTGCGCGAGCTCGCCGAGCTGATCGAAAAGCGCGGCGGCGAGGTGAAGTATGCGGTCCATCCGGTGGCCGGACGCATGCCAGGGCACATGAATGTTCTGCTCGCCGAAGCGAACGTGCCCTACGATCGCCTCTTCGACATGGACGAGATCAACGGCGAGTTCCCCCAGACCGATGTGGCACTTGTCATCGGCGCGAACGACGTCGTGAATCCGGCGGCGCGCTCGGACCCTTCGTCGCCGATCTATGGCATGCCGATTCTCGATGCGGATCGGGCGAAGCACTGCATCGTTCTCAAGCGCGGCATGGCAGCGGGCTTCGCCGGCATCGAGAACGCGCTGTTCCACGCGCCAGCGACGAGCATGCTCTTCGGCGATGCAAAGGCGTCGCTGGTGAAGCTGGTGAGCGAAGTCAAGAACGCATAGCAACGGAACGCTCCGCCGAACATCATTCGGATAGCTTGTTCTGGCTCCCCGGGGACAAACTTCTCGCGTCACCCGTGAGGAGCCCCATGCAGACCATGACACCCCGCCGCACCGATTCGCATCTCGCGCTCGCGGAGCGCGTCCGCTCGTACGTCGACGCCCACGCCGACGAGCCGCTTCCGCTCGCTCGTCTCGCGCGCGAGGCCGGCGTGAGTCCCGCGCACCTGCAGCGCACCTTCACGCGCGTCGTTGGGCTTTCGCCCAGGCAGTATCAGGAGCAGCGGCGCATCGGAGCGCTCAAGACTGCCCTGCGCGACGGGCGCACCGTGAGCAGCGCGACGTACGAGGCGGGTTTCGCCTCCGGACGCCGAGTCTATGAGACCGCCGGCGACGCCCTTGGAATGACGCCGGGCGCGTATCGCCGAGGCGGGAGCGGGGTGACCATCCACTACACGGCCATCCCCACCACACTCGGTCTGCTGCTCGTCGCCGTCACCGAGCGCGGCATCTGCAGCGCGTCGCTCGGCGACGATGAAGAGTCGCTCGTCGCCGCGCTGCGCGCGGAGTATCCCGGTGCGGAACTCGCGCGAGCGAGCGACTCGCGCGACAGGCTCGTGGACGCTGTGGTCGCACATGTCGAAGGTCGCTCGGGTGCGGTCGAACTGCCACTCGATCTGCGCGCGACGTCGTTTCAGTGGCAGGTGTGGCGCGCGCTCCAACGCATTCCTGCGGGAGCGACGCGCTCGTACCAGGCGATCGCGACTGAGCTCGGCAGGCCGACAGCGGCGCGCGCGGTCGCACGTGCCTGCGCGAGCAACCGGATCGCGGTGCTCATCCCCTGCCATCGTGTCGTCCGTGGCGATGGCGAGTTGGGCGGGTACCGCTGGGGAATCGCACGCAAGGCGGCGCTTCTCGCGCGCGAGGGAGCTCGGCCGCTGTAACTTCTCGCGGTGCCTGGTCGTAGTGCCTACATTGCCGGCGAGCCGTTTCAAGGACCGCTGGATTCATGAGGCACACCGAGACGGATCATTTGTATGCACCATCTACAGCAAACCGCGGCGCCGGCAACGACGGCCAAGCCGACGAACGCCGAACTGAAAGAGCAGATCAAGCAGATCATCATCGGCGCACAGGAGGCGCGCCAGGCGGGGCGCGATGCCGGGCGAAATGGCGCGCTGCCCGTCATCGCGCCGATGTCGTCACGGCCCCCGGGCGGGGGATTCACGATCCAGAACGGCGACTTCGGCCCGGATGGCATCCCGCCGCAGGCCGTGGACATCTCCATCGCCTTCTTCATCATGTGCGCCGTGATGGTGATCGGTTGGCCGATCGCGCGTGCCTTCGGCAAGCGGCTCGAGCGCCGCACCGACGTGCCGACGGTGAGCCCCGGGATGTCGGAACAGCTTCAGCGCATCGAGCAGGCGGTGGACACGATGGCGATCGAGATCGAGCGAATCTCGGAGTCGCAGAGGTTCATGGCAAAACTTCAGAGCGCGCAGACCGAGTTGAAAGGTTTGAGTGGGTGAGTTTTCCTGAACTAAGAACTGAAGGAAAACTCCCCCACTCTCAGCTGTCGGCTTAGCGGTCGTCGCGCGACCGGTCTTGCCCGTCGCGCTTGTTGTCCTTGTTCGAGCGCTTGTCGTTCTTGCGCTCTGCCTTCTCACGCTCCTTTACGCGCTTGTTGTTGTAGCGCGAATCGTAGTTGCCGTTATTGCCGTTCGTGCCGTAGCGCGAATCGTTATTGCCGTTATTGCCGTTCGTGCCGTAGCGCGGATCGTACGTGCCGTTGTTGCCGTTTGTCCCATAGCGCGGGTCGTACCGCCTTGAATTGCGATCGTACCGCGGATCGTACGCCGGCGAGCGCGGATCGGCGCGAGGATCGTATCGTCCGTTCATCGTACCGGCTCGCGGATCCAGGCTCACCCGCCCCTGCGACTGGCTGCCGTAGATGACGCGCGAGTTCGCTGGCGCGTGCGCTCGTGCGGTCGCGCAATCCGTCGGTCTGGGCTGGCGTCCCGGCGGAACGCCGTCGATCCACACCCGACAAAGTCCAGCTGGGGGCATCTGGCCCGGAGGAATTCCCGTCCTGAGCCCCTGCGCGCCGGCAGTCGTCGTCGCGAGGGCAAGAGCACTTCCAGCAAGAATGGCGAAACGAAGTGTGAACATCGGTCCCTCCTTCGGGTGTGCCACGCGGAATGCGCGGCGGTGGTGCGGGTGCTTCGGTGAACGTCACGTGCAAACGCCCAAGCCTCATGAGGCGAGCTGGGCGTCAACGTGGCGGCACCTCTCGACTGCCGATTGATTCAGCGAGCCCTGCGCGCAGCCTGCGAGCAGGAGGAACGAGAGAGGTGCGACGCGAAGAGATGACGACGGGGATGCGGACTGCATGCCCTGTGTAGAAGCAGCTTCGGCGCCACTCGGGCAAGCCGGCGTAACACGTCGTACACCAACGACTTACAAAGCAGCGTGACGTGCGTCACGAGGCAATTGTGTCCGGATTTGGCGACAAACACGTGCTCGCTCGTGGACACGCCCATAGAGCACACTCAAACCAGCTCCAGCTCTACCGCCCTCTGCGCCAACTCAGGCGTCACATAGCAGTGCAACCCGCAACCCACGAGGCCGGCCGCGGCAAAGATGCGGCGATACTGCGACTTGCTGCGCGGATGCCAGCCGGCGAGATCGCCTTCCATTTCGTCGCCCGTCGTGTACGACTCCAGGAAGGTCACGCCGGTAAGCAGTTTGGCGATGTGACGTACACCACGTCTGAGTGCGGCGTCTGGAACGTACTGGATGACGTCGGCGCAAACGATGAGGTCATACCCTCGCCCCAGCGCGAGATTCGGCAAGTCCTCGAACCTGCCTAAGCAAATGTTTCGTCGACGCCCGTGCTTGCGCACCACATATTCGCTCTTGTCGACACCCTGATATCGAACGCCGGGACGCAGGCGGCGCAGCTCGGCGCGCCAGGCGCCTTCCCCCGCCCCGATGTCCAGTACGGATCGTATCTTTCGCCGCAGAAAGTACTCGGCGACGCCCAGCACCATGCGCACCTTGCGGCGAACCGCGTCGGGTGTATGAACACGGGTACGAGGATCGCGATACCATTTGGCGAAGTATGCTTCGTCGTAGACTTTACGATCGGCGTGAGCCGGCAACGTGGGGGAAACCATGCTGAGAGAACGCGACGTACGGGGAATTTTGCCTCACCGAGGACGCGGGACGCGCCTGGCGACGATGTCGATGCTGTTCTGCACGCTCGCACTCGGCGCGGCATGCAGTGGTAATACAAAAGAGGACGAGGCAGCGGAACCTGTCCCGCCCACTTATGTCAACGTCGAGAATCGGGCCTTCCTCGACATGACCATCTATGTGTACCGGAGCTCGCAGCGCGTCCGGCTCGGCATCGCCAACGGAAACAGCACGACGAAGATGCGCATTCCGGCGAATCTCCTCTTTGGCAGTACGCCGCTCCGCTTCCAGGCGGATCCAATCGGCGGCAATCGGCAGCCGGTATCTCAGGAGATCAATGTGTCACCCGGCGACGAGGTCGTACTGACAATTCCGCCGACCTGAGTTCCGGACCACGCGTGGCGCGTCTCCTGGCTCTCGCCGGCGCCATGGTCCTGCTCGTCATCGGCGCGGTGCTCGGATACATCGCGGTCATCGCCGTGCGGCGAAGCGAGGGGGTCTTTCTGCCAGCGGGATATGTGGCGGGGCTCTGCTTCGTAGGGGGGGCGCTACTCGTACGGCTGGCGCTGAAGGCACCGTGAGAATCCAACTCTGACGGTCTGACTCAGTTACGCTGCCATCCGTCCCTCGGGCACCCAGATCGGCCTGCTCCTCATCTCGCCGACGCAGTGATAGCGGGCAGGCGGGAATCCAGACACTCCGATCTCGAGCGAGTCGCCGGCACGCACGGGAATCTTCTTCCCCAGCAGGACGACCGCTTCATTGAATGAATCGCTTTCCACGACCCCGGCCTGGCGTACTGACTCCGGGCCGGAGCTGATCGCGAACTGATATTTTGACATGCGGGCTCCCGTGTGGAATACGGGGAGTAATACCCCATTCTGCGAAAAGGTGCGCGTTGGGGGTCACGTCACCGCAATTCTGTTTCCCAATGGCCCCGTCAGAGAGTGATGTTGGATGCCGCCGAGGCGCGCGCGCTTAGCTTTCTGGTTCTCATGCGCCCTGACTCGCGCCTTTCCCCAAGAGTTCCTGATGACGCCACTTCGCCCCGCGCTTGCCGCTCTCGCCTCCGACCCTTCCACCACCACCGTCCGTCGCCTCTGGAAGGCGCTGACACCTGAGGAGAAGGCGCAGGCCATCAGCGCTTGTCTCGCCGACGACGAGAACGGCTGGGTGAAGGCGACGACGCGAACCGCGGTGGCCGCGGCGCTGAAGTTCCGGCCGCAGACGGTCGCGTCCTGGCCGCGTCCCAAGCTGATCAGCGAAGCCGTTCGCCTTCCGCTCGACGACGCGCAGCTCCTGAGCGGGTACATCGTCGATCTGCACCTCGGCCATCGCCGCCCCATGATGGGCGCTTTTCTCGATGCGCTCGACATTCCGAACGAAGACGGACGCATCGACTCGGAGACGACGGAAGTTCCCGAGCAGAACGCGGAAAGGGTCGCCAGCGCGGCAGATGCGCTCGTCGCCAAGTATCCGCGCGATGAAGTCGTCACGTATCTCCTGACGCTGCTGCTGCAGGACGCGGCGGTCTGGGGCGGAGCGATGAAGTGGCTGGAGCTTCTTGAACGAAAAGCGTGAGGACGCTTTCAGGCTCAGGCGCGACGATGTGTCCAGACCTACGAGACTATTTCCTCACCAGGGGAGAGAACGCGATCCCGCCCGGACCGGCGCCAACGGAGCCGACCCCGACAATCTTGTGTGTTGCCAGATCCACCGCCGCCACCTGATTGGTGCCGTGCAGGGTCACGAACGCAATGTCGGCGATCGGGTCGAAGGTGATGCCTTCCGGACCAGCGCCCGCCTCACCCGGCGGGCCGCCATCCTTCAGAACGATTCCCTTTTCCTTCCCAAGGTCGAGCCGCGCCAGCTCGCGATTCGAGCCGACCTCGAAGAGCCAGATCTTGTTGCCGACCGGATCGTTCACCACGGCGACACGACCCGTGCGCGAGATTCCAATGCGGTAGGGTGAGCCGAAGCCGGTGAGTGTCCCGATCTTCTGGCCCTTCTCGGTGTCGATGATCGTGACCGTCTTCTCGGAGTTGCTGCCGACCCAGAGCAGGATGCCGCCGGGTGTCGTCGCGATGCCTTCGTCCATCGGCGCGGCGGGCAGGCTGCGCACGGTGCGGCGCGCGTCGAGATCGAACTCGGTCACGTTGCCGTCGCCGATGTTCGCCGTCCAGGCGCGCTTGCCGTCGCGGCGCACTGCCACCATGTGCGACCCGCGGGCATTCGTCGCAAGCGCCGTGTCCACCTTGCCGCTCGCGAAATCCACCACCACGAGCCGCTGCGAAGTCTCGCTCGTCACGACGATCTTGTGACCGTCCTGAATGAAGACGGCGCCGTTCGGGCGATGGTACTCACCGAGATCGATCGTGCGCACCACCGACAGCGTCGGGGCGTTCAGGTCGATCACGCTGAGCGTGTTGCCCAGTACCTCCTTATTCCCGTAGTTGGTGACCACGGCCCACCGTCCATCCGGCGACACGGCGGCCTCGTGCGGCCCCACGCCGACGGGCAGCGTCGCAAGCGTCTTCATGGTGGCCGCATCGATGATCGTGGCGCTCGCCCCTTCCTGGTTGGCCACCACGAGCAACCCCGCCCGCGCCGGAGCGTCGGGACGGGAATTCTCGGTCACCCTGTTCGAGCGGGCCGAGTCGAACCCCGGCCGTTGTCCCGGACGCGGTTGCGTCTGGGCAGGGGGGTTCGAGGACGAGCACGCCGCAGCGAGCGCGAGGAGCGAGCAGATCGTGGTGCGCAGCGTCATCATCGGAGAAGTGCAGTTGGCGGTCAGAGAAGAGCGTCGGGTAATCTGGGTGCACTCGCAATGAGGACGCCAGCATCCACATACCGAGTTCTACGACGTACATGAGGTACTTGGGTTCACGCAGGTCGGTGTCTTGTACTAGACACCCGGTATCACCTCATCCCCCTGCGCAACCGACAGCGTAACCGCGCCCGATGGCCGCGGATCAGGAAGACGAATGGTGAACGTCGTGCCGGCCCGTGGAGCTGTCACCGCATCGCGACCGCCACCGCGATCACGGCAAGCACAGCGACGCTCGTTCGGCGTCCGAGTCGGCTGGCGGCGCGTGCGGAGGTCATCTACGACAGGACAGTCCGCGGGAGGAGGACGTCACACTTCGTGTCGACCCAACGTGGAGTTGTGAAGTTGACCGGAGACTGGCCGAACAGGAACGAGTCAACTGCACTCTACTCTTTCCGCCCGACGTCCCGCTTATGAACTCAATCGACCACACCAAGCCGCAGCAGGGTGTCCGCATCGAGCGTGCGCCAATGCCGGGGATACTGCCAAACGCGCCGTACACATTCGCGCGAGTTCAGCACCAGACATCGGATTTCCTTCGCCCACACCTGCGGAGTGGGCACCTCGCACACCGACCACGCGACCCCGTGTCCATCAACCACGATGTGGGGATACCGCTCATCGGCTGCTCCCCCGTTCTCGGGGAAGACGTGGCCGTTTGTATCGATACTCCAGGACACCAAGGCACCTACGGCTGTGCAGGTGAGAAACCTCACGCCGACTCCGCCAGCGAGACAACGCTACTCACCGACTCATAGTGGAAACTTCGTGCCGCGCGGTGCGCGGCACCACGGATTCCGGAAATACGCTGCCCGGTAACGGCGAGCGCTACCGGGCAGGCGTTTTGAGCGTTGCTCACACGAAGGTGGCCTCGGCTCTGCCACTCACTAAGTCAAGATTTGTGCCTCGACCGGGACGTCAGATGCCGCCGAGCAGATTTTCGATCCGCTTTTCCGACGCATCCATCGCGCGCCCCTCGAGAATCGAGCGCATGAGGTCGTCAACCTCGAGTTCGAAGTCATTGGGATACTTCCGGTTTTCCGGAAACCGAATCACCGCACCAATGACGAGCGGGAAGTGCGGTTCAGATTCGTCATCCTCTGCATCGTCTTCGTCGTCATCATCATTCTCTTCGCCGACGGCGTCTTCGTACGACGTACCGCGCAGGGTCGCCGAATCGGCCCACGGCTCACGCTCGTCGTCCTCGCCTTCGTCCTCGGGCGATACGCTCTCCTGAATGTCCTGCATCGCGCGCTCGGGCAGCAGGGCGCTCAGCTCTCCCCGCACGCCGCCTTCCTCTTCCCACGCGGCGCCCACGACGATGACCGGCTCGCCAAACGCATCGCTGGCAAGAAACGCATTAACGAGTGGAGCCGGATACGCGTTCACGGCGAGAAGCACCTCCTTCGGGCCGGCGCGCATGAACGCAACTGGTTGGTCGCCGGGCTCCGCGCCCTGGCGATCGAGGCGCTCGATGCGCAGGAGCAGCGGCTCGGGCACGATGAAGGT